>Ga0181519_10000008_pt1 | contig 227006 bp, 207 predicted proteins | sample PEATcosm2014_Bin_26_FD_121102 | JGI IMG/M metagenome (GOLD analysis project Ga0181519, IMG submission 121102) | Peatland microbial communities from MTU Mesocosm Facility, Houghton, MI, USA - PEATcosm2014_Bin02_10_metaG | ecosystem: Environmental > Terrestrial > Soil > Wetlands > Peat | place...
CAGCGATTGCGGGCAGGACTTCACCTTCACCGCTGCTGATCAGACGTTCTTTCAGGAACGTGGTTATTCGACCCCAAAGCGTTGCAAGAATTGCCGTCAGGCAAAGAAGAACGACCAGGGGGGCTCCGGCTACCGTTCGGCTCCGGCACAGGGAACACCTGTGATTTGTTCGGGCTGCGGGCAGCCTACAACAGTGCCTTTTGAACCGCGTGGCGACCGCCCGGTCTTTTGCCGGGATTGTTACCAGGCGCGAAAGGGCAGCGGCGGAGGCGGCGGCGGTAGCTCGCGCGGGCGCGGCCGGTAGTAGTTTAAGGGCGGGTTGATGTGCGCCCTGTACATGAACCCGCTTTCACCCAGGTATATCCAGCAAAGCTTTTTCGCAACGGCTGTTTTGGCTGCTGTTGCTGGTGGTAAGCTTTGGTGGCGGCTGTTTGTGCAATTTCTGCTTTTTAGACTTTGAAGCATCATCCTAGAAGCTTTTCCTAACAACATGAGATTTCAACTCTCCTTTGCGCCGCCATGAGGATGGTATAGAATCTCGGTTAAGTTTCGGCTTAACAATCCTGCTACCTTCAGTGAATTTGCAGAGGAGATTTCATGTCCTTGTTGAAAAACACCACGCGCAGAGAGTTTCTGGTTGCGGGATCGACGGCGGCTCTGGCTGCAGCCACGTCGGCCGTGAGCGCGCAAACGGATGCGCATGGCTCAAACGCTTCTGCTGTTGAATCTGCTCCCTATACTTCAGAAGCTCTCCTCAAGAGCGCGCCGCAACGCACCTTCAGCGGTGATAACGCTACTCAGGTGGCAATGCCTATGGGGGGAATCGGGGCTGGCTCGATCTGTTTGAACGGCTGTGGAGGGTTACAGGATTTCGCAATTCATGAGCGTCCCGCGACCACTGCACTACCGGTGAGCTTCACCAGCAATTCGCCGGAGGCTGCCTTTGCAGTTCTGCATATCAAAGGCTCACACAGTGTCACCAAGCTGGTTGAAGGGCCGTTTCCACCCTTCAAGATATTCGATCAGGGATTACAGGGGCAGGGGTTGCGCCGCGCCGGATTCGAGGGCTTTCCGCGCTTTGCGAAGTGCACGTTCAAAGGGGAGTACCCATTTGGTGAAGCTCAGTTCAGCGACTCATCGGTTCCGCTGGAAGTGAAGTTGACGGGTTGGAATCCCTTCATTCCTCTGGACGACAAGAACTCCGGCATCCCGTGCGTGATTCTGGAGTATACGCTGCGCAATACTTCCCATCAGCCTGTGGAGTATGAGTTTTCTTACCATCTCTCGCATCTGGCTCCGGGAAGCAAAGCAGAGGCGAAGGGATCGGCGAATACCGTGATTCCTGGCAAGGGGGCGTTCCTGCACAATGACGAGCATCCCCATGCGGAGGCCTTCGGTAGCGCCAGTCTTACGGTGATAGGCGATCATCCGCGCATCAAGGGGATGTGGCTGCGCAGCCCTGAGTGGACCTATGGCTCGTTAACAGCACTGTGGCGCGAGGTCTCCTCGGGGACATTTACTGCCAATGAGGGATCGAACAGCATTGACATTGAAGGCCGGAATGGCGCCTCTGTTCTGTTGGAAGGTCATCTGGCACCCGGTGAATTCCGAACTCATGTTGTTCTGATTACGTGGCACTTTCCCAACTGCTACATTCAGGCCGGCGGGAAGCCAAACCCAGATGTGCAAGGCGAGGCCGGCAGCCGGTACTTTGCCGACGGCAAGCCTCCGCTGTGGCGTCCGTACTATGCGGGCGTCTGGAAGGATGCGCGCGAAGTGGCGCTGTACGTGGAGAGAGAGTATCCCACGTTGCGCTCGCGCACAGTCAAGTTCAAAGAGGCTCTCTTTGCATCGACTCTTCCGCCGTATGTGCTGGACGCCGTTTCAGCCAATCTGGCGATCCTCAAAGCTCCCACAGTTCTGCGTGAGGAAAATGGCAATTTGTGGGGATGGGAGGGTTGTTTTCCAGATAACGGTTGCTGCGAAGGCTCCTGTACCCATGTTTGGAACTACGCCCAGGCTTTTGCGAATCTATATCCTCAACTGGAGCGGACGCTGCGCGAATTGGAGTTGGTGCGCTCGATGGATGAACGCGGCCATGTGAACTTTCGCAGTGCGATTCCCGAAGGCCCTGTGGATCACAGCTGGCACGCCGCCTCGGACGGGCAGTTGGGCGGCATGATGAAGGTCTATCGCGACTGGAATATCTCCGGCGATACCGACTGGCTCAAGAAAATCTATCCGCTGATGAAGCGCAGCTTGGATTACTGCATCGCAACCTGGGACCCGGATCATCGAGGTGGACTCTTCGAGCCTCATCACAATACTTACGACATTGAGTTCTGGGGGCCGGATGGAATGTGCACCAGCATCTACGTTGGCGCACTCTCGGCGATGACCTGGATGGCGTCGGCGATTGGCCGGGAAGACGATGCGCAGTTGTATGCCAGGCTGGCCGAAAAGGCCGCGCGCTTGATGGACGAGGAGCTCTTCAACGGCGAATATTACCAGCAGAAGGTGCAGTATCAGGGATTGCGCGACAAATCCTTCGCCGATTCCATTGCGAACGTCGACGAAAAGAGCAGTGAATTACAGCAATTGCTCAAGCGCGAAGGGCCGAAGTATCAGTATGGCGGCGGATGCCTTTCCGACGGCGTCATCGGGGCGTGGATGGCCCGGACCTACGGGATCGAAATGCCGCTGGCGCGCAAAAACGTTCGCTCAAGCCTGCAAGCCATCTTCAAGCACAACTTCAAAACCGATTTGAGCGATCACGCCAATGCGCAGCGGCCGGGCTATGCCCTGGGCCGGGAGCCGGGGCTGCTGCTTTGCAGTTGGCCGCATGGCGACAAGCCGACCTTGCCCTTCATTTACTCCGATGAGGTTTGGACCGGCATTGAGTACCAGGTCGCCTCGCATCTGATTCAGGAGGGCTTTGTGGAGGAGGGATTGACGATCGTCAAAGCCCTGCGCAGCCGCTATGACGGCCGCACTCGCAATCCGTGGAATGAATATGAATGTGGCAACTGGTATGCGCGGGCGATGGCGAGTTATTCGCTATTGGGCGCTCTCTCCGGTTTCCGCTATTCGGCCGTCGCACGAACGCTCTGGTTCGGCCCTCGGCTGAAGACGCGGCCATTCAAGAGCTTCTTCTCCGCCGCGACCGGGTTCGGCGTCATCGGTCTTGATGGCCAGACGGTGAGCGTGCAAATGATTGAAGGCGAGTTGCCGATTGAGACGCTGGCGCTCACTCTTGGGGCAGAAACCAAAATGCTTGATTGGAAGGTCACAGCCCGGCCGAACGCCGCTGCCGTCAAATCCATTTGAAGGCAGCGGCTGCCGGCATTTGGCTTATTGCGATTCGCCGGATGAGCTGGGTTGATCTGGAGTGGCCGGCGATGCGGCGGCGGGAATGATTTGCACGAGAGTCGGCGAGGGCGGCTCCGCTAGACGCGTAGCTACTTCATGCTTGCGACGCGAGGCAGCGTCCAAGTCCACCGGAATGCCGCCGGGCACAATTACCGGAGCATTGTAACGGTAATCCAACTCACGCGTGAGGCGGAAAACAATTGGCAAAGTCAAAAGCAGGACGGCGAATGCAACCCAACTGCCATCCAAGCCGTAACCGCCGCCCGTGAGCCAGAACGGCCCCATGGGATTGCCTTGCACGACAGGCGAATGGTTGTTGACGCCGCTGATCGCCAGCCCGAAGATCAGCGCGCGGCTGGCCTTCCAACCAAAGTTGACTCCCCAACTCACCCACAAGGCGCGGCTGCGCAGATAGGCCGTCGAGAGCACGAGACTCAGCGCCACCGAGACGACGATGCTGGCGCGGTTCGATCCAAAAACCAGCGCCTGCACAATGGCATAAAAGATCGCATAACCGAACGTCGCCACCAACGGGCCAACGGCTTGCACGAAGCGCTGAAAGCCGTAGCCGCGAAAAGCAACTTCTTCCGCCAGCGCGGCCAGAGCAAAGAAGACCGCTTCGACCGGCAACCATCCCCAGGCCGAGGGCTGAAGCTCAAGCACAATAGCTATGCCGCCCACCAGGACCATCGGCAGAACGCAAACGAAGGCGATTGCCCATCCCACTGCAATTCCCAGTCCCACCTCGCCCTGCCAGCCGGACCGCAAAGGCAACCCTTGCTCACGAAAAGGATGCTGCTGACGGTCGAAGACCAATCCCATGCCCGCATAGCCGGCGAGCAGCAGAAAGGCGAGCATGGCCTGCTCGACCAGTGGCTGCCATTGGTCTTGAATCCACTGCTGCTCGGCCATCCCCATCGCCTCGCGATGAGCCATCGAACGCGCAAGGAAGAACCAGAGCACGGCGAGGATGAATCGCAGATATGCGCGAAGCCTGCTGCCGGCAGCCAGTGGAGTGCTCATAAATTCCTAACCTTCCGAATAAAACTGCGCAATGTTGCGGAACTTGGCCTGGCGCGCGGCCACCAATGCATCGATGGGCTGCGCCATAAGTACAGACAGCTGCTTTTTGAGGACGACACTCAACATTCCCGTACCCGCCGCTCGGTCCGAGTGGATGCCTTCAGGCGGCTCTTCGACGATCTTGTCCACGCAACCCAGCGCGGCAACCTCTGGCGCACTGATGTGCATCGCCTCGGCGGCCAGCTGCTTGTAGGCCGCATCGTGCCACATGATGGCCGCACAGGACTCCGGCGTAATGACAAAATAGAGCGCGTTTTCAAGAATCAGAACGCGATCGGCGACAGCCAAGGCCAGTGCGCCACCGGAGCCGCCTTCGCCGCTGATGACAGAGATGGTGGGCACACGCAGCCGCGACATCTCCAGAATGTTGCGGGCAATGGCCTCGGCCTGCCCACGTTCCTCCGCACCCAGGCCGGGATAGGCACCCGGAAGGTCGATGAAGCTGATCACCGGGCGGCCGAATTTTTCGGCTATCTTCATGGCTCTTAGCGCTTTGCGGTAGCCTTCGGGGTGAGGCATTCCGAAGTTGCGGCGGACCCTGTCCTGAATTGTGCCGCCCTTGCGGTTGCCGATTACCAGTACTTCTTCGGTTCCCAGACGCGCCATTCCGCAGGCTACGGCTTCGTCGTCGCCAAAGGCGCGATCCCCATGAATCTCGCTGAAATCCGTAAAGATACGCTCGATAAAGTCCATCGGATAGGGGCGCTGGGGATGACGCGCCCGCTCAATCCGTATCCAGGCTGGTGAAGCTGCCTGGATCGCCGCGGATTCAGCTATGTGTTCTTCGCTCATAAGCAGCTCCAGAATAGCGTAATAAACTACTCGCTTGCCATCATCTCGCGCAAGGCAGCGGCATACGAATCGGGCAGGGGTCTCTTGTTCATCTGGCCGTCACAGACGACGTGCGTTGTCTCGCCCTCGGCCAGGAGCGTCGGGGCGCTGCCCTGGGCGGCTTTGCGGAGAACCCGGTAGGCAAACTTAAGGACGGGGCCTTTTAACATCGCAGGCCGGCTTTCAATAAGGATCTGATCATCATAACGGGCTGAGGCGCGGTAGCGGCATCGCGCCTCAATGACCGGCAGGATGCAGCCGTGCTCGTTCTCCAATTGGCGATAGGAAAAGCCGAGGGCGCGGAGCAATTCGACACGGCCAATTTCAAACCAGACCAGATAGTTTGCGTAGTAGACAACGCCCATTTGGTCGGTTTCGGCATATCGCACCCTGATTTCGGTTGTAACAGGCATGAAATTGCACTCCGGCGCTAATTGACTTGTTCCATCTTTTCACGTGAACTGCGAATCACAGCTTCATGTGCGCAAAAACCGGCAGCTTGCTAAGGTCGTTGACGATGAGGTAAGCGAACAAAGCCACGAGCAGGATAAAAGCAGCCTGGTAGATACGCTCCTTCACATTAATACTGATTTCGCGGCGAATCGCGCTCTCAATCAGCAGAAAGAGAATCATGCCGCCATCCAAGATCGGGAAGGGCATCAGGTTGATGATACCCAAGCTGATGCTGATCTCACCGGCCAGATTGAACTTGAAAAACCACCCCTTGCTTTCCGCAGCATCGCCAGCCGCGCGAGCAATGCCAACCGGGCCTGCCAATGCATTTCCGGCTGCAACCTTGTGAACGGCAATGCGCTGCAGCATTTGCAACAGGAGCGTCGAGTTGTCCTTGCAGAAAACGGCAGACTTGTTCACTGCTTTGTTCAACGGGAGCGGATTGCTTTTATACGGAGCGGGCACGGTAAGGAAGCCGAGCTTCCAGCCGGTGTCAAGTTTGGCTGGATGAGCTACGACCGGGGGCATGACTGCGCCGTTGCGCACCACAACCAGTGAAATTGGCTTACCCTCTCCACTCTGCATATAGGCCAGCAGAGAGGTAACTGTGTGGAAGGGATGACCATCCACGGACTGGATGCCGTCGCCCGCGCGCAGGCCGGCCTGTTCCGCGGGTGTCCCGGGTTGCACTTGCAGCACTCCAATGGCGCCTGCCGCCGTTTGGGGAAGGATGCCTGCCAGGTCTTCGTCTTTCAATTTGGAGGGGATATGCATGGCCAATTGAAGAACGCTGCCCCCACGATCCACCGTAACCGGAACCGTTTGATTGGGATCCAAATTGAGTTGTTGATAGACCTTGTCCCAGTCGGGATGATTCGCATTGGCGAATCGGAGAATGATGTCGCCCGGCTGAATGCCTGCCTGCGCCGCCGCCGATCCTGGAATGACCCACTCAATGACCGATTGCTTTATTTCTGCGGCAGGTACCTCGTTAATCCAGCCGTAGTAGACGACCATCAACACAAAGGCCAGAATAAAGTTTGCCACGGGTCCGGCCGCGCCGATGAGCATTTGCTGCCAACGGGGATGGGAGGTGAGGGCACCCGGATCGCTGACCGGCGCAACAGTAGCCGTGCCAGCAGCCGCGTCGCTCAGTTCCGAAAAATTCTCGCCGGCCATTTTCACATAGCCGCCAAAGAGCAGCGGGCAGACTTTGTAATCGGTATCGCCATACTTGAAGCCGAAGAGGCGCGGTCCAAAACCAATGGAAAACGCTTCAACGCGGACTCGGCAGAGCTTGGCGACGATGAAGTGACCGAACTCGTGGACCACAACCATAAAGCCGAGAAGAACGATAAAGGCGACGGCGGAAACTAGAAATTCATGCATAAATGCTCGGTTGTTCCTTCGATATAACAGTGGTCAGTGAACAGTGGTCAGACATCCGCATTCAACCATCAGCCTAAACAGCGGCAAGCACAAACCACCGTTTCCGAACACCTGAGAATTGAAACTGAGAACTACTTTGCCAGTTGCGCGCGCGCCATTTCCCGCGCCTCGCAGTCAGCGGCGAGCACCTCAGCAATGGTGACCGGATGGGCCTCGCGCGTAGATGCGAGCACTTTTTCAATTGTACGCGGGATTCCCATGAAGCCGATGCGGCGCTCCAGGAAGGCTTCGACGGCCACTTCGTCCGCGGCGTTCAGGGCGATGCAATGCGCGCCGCCCTTCGCCGCCGCTTCAAACGAGAGCCGCAGGCAAGGGAAGCGCTCAAGATCGGGCTGCTCGAAGAAGAGATGGGTGAGCGAGGCCAGGTCGAAGGTCAGGGTCGAGGCGGGCCGCTCCGGGTAGGCCAGCGCGTAGAGAATGGGCAGGCGCATATCGGTGACGGAGATTTGCGCCAGAATCGAGCCGTCAACGTACTCGACCAGCGAGTGCACTGTTGACTGCGGATGAACCGTGACCCGCACCTGCGCGGGCGTCACGTCGAAGAGGCGGCAGGCTTCAATGACCTCCAGCCCTTTGTTCAGCATGGTGGCCGAGTCGATGGTGATGCGGCGGCCCATCACCCAGGTGGGGTGCTTGAGCGCCTGCTCGGGGGTGATCGTTGCGAAGTCTGCGAGCGGGAGCTTGCGGAACGGCCCGCCGGAGGCCGTCAGCCAGATCGTCTTCACTTCCTGGTGCGCGCCCACGCGCAGGCATTGATGAACCGCGTTGTGCTCGCTGTCGATGGGCAGAATCGGCACATTGCGTTCGCGAGCCGCCCTGGTGAGGATTTCGCCCGCGGCCACCATGCACTCCTTGTTGGCCAGACCGATGGGCTTGCCGGCCAGGATCGCCGCGTGGGTCGCCTCCAGGCCTGCGACGCCGACAATCGCCGAGACTACGAAATCCACATCTGGGAGCGTCGCGCAAGTAACCGTGCCCGCCGTGCCGTGGACGACCTCAATGCCGGAGACGTCCGCCTGCTTGAGCTTGGCGGAAAGCTGGCCGGCCAACTCTTCCGTAGCCAGCGAGACAAGCCTCGGCCGCCAGCGAACGGCCTGCGCAAAGGCTTCGTCAATGTTGCGTCCGGCAGCCAGCGCGGCCACCGAGTAACGCTCAGGGAACTGCTCGACGATGGAAAGGGTGCTTTGCCCGATGGAGCCGGTGGAACCGAGAATGGCGAGTTTCTTCATGTTTTTATTGTATGGTTTCAGGGCGCTGGTCAGTGAAGCGCAGATGTCAATATGCTCATCGTCGGCAGAGGCGAAGATGCTGGCCTTTAAAAATGCTCCAAACGGAGTCACATTTCGCGCAAAACTGGCAAATAAGGCTGATTTTGTTGCCAAAAAGAGGTAGTTTTTCGGGGTTTCTATTTACTGATAAGTACACACGGATGGTTGATGAAGATGTTTATTATCTTTCACTTGCATTAATAAACTCCTCTCAAGAATCGGGATTTGAGGGTAGGGGGGGTGGGGGTGCCGCTGTTTTCTTCTCCTTTTGATCGCTTTTCCTTTGCCCTTGCGCCCTCTTTTTTTACTCGACTCAAAACCATTGTGCGCCAAGGAAAGTGATTTTTACGCAATCAACGTAAAAGCAGGGAACTGGGAATAGAGAACAGGCGGTTGCAGGAAAGATTCGCGGTTTCCCACCCATCGCAAAATACGCGATGGATGGGGCACCCGGCAACCGCAGGTCCTTCGACTCCGCAGTTCGCAAAGTACACGAACTACTTCGCTCAGGATGACAGGCGAGGTGGAATGGGCAATATTGGGAAAAGGGGCGATAGTACACTGGAGTGTTCCCATCTTTTTGCAAGCCCGCAGGAGGCCCCCATGGCATCGATCACAATTCCGGCAGTTTCGTCTGCGTCGAGGGCGGGGCGGTTTGGCGTCTATGGCGGGCGGTATGTGCCGGAGACGCTGGTGGCGGCGCTGGTGGAGCTGGAGCGCGAGTACGACGCGGCCAAGAACGACGCGGCCTTTCAGGCAGAGCTGGCCGATCTGCTGCACAACTACGCTGGGCGGCCTACGGCGCTGTATTTCTGCAAGCGACTGAGCGAGCAGTTGGGCGGGGCGAAAATTTATTTGAAGCGCGAAGACCTGCTGCACACCGGGGCGCACAAAATCAATAACGCGCTGGGGCAGGGGTTGCTGGCGCGGCGCATGGGCAAGAAGCGCATTATTGCCGAGACCGGGGCAGGGCAGCACGGCGTGGCTACCGCTACGGTCTGCGCGCTGCTGGGGTTGGAGTGCGTGGTCTACATGGGCGATGTGGACATGGAGCGGCAGGAGTTGAATGTGCTGCGCATGAGGCTGCTGGGCGCGGAGGTGCGCGGGGTCAGCTCGGGATCGAAGACGCTGAAAGACGCCATCAGCGAGGCGATGCGCGATTGGGTTACAAACGTGAGAACAACCTATTATCTGCTGGGGTCGGCGCTGGGGGCGCATCCATACCCCACTCTCGTGCGGGATTTTCAGCGCGTGATTGGCCGCGAGCTGAAGGAGCAGATTCTGGAGAGGGAAGGAAAGTTGCCGACGGCGATCATCGCCTGCGTGGGCGGCGGATCGAATGCGATTGGGGCATTTTATGAGTTTCTGGGCGACCCTCAAGTCAAATTGATTGGCGTGGAGGCGGGAGGGCGCGGAACCAAACTGGGCGAACACGCGGCGCGCTTCCGGGGCGGGTCGCCGGGCGTCTTGCAGGGGACGTATTCCTACGTTTTACAGGATGAGAATGGGCAGATTGCGCTGACGCATTCGGTTTCGGCGGGACTGGATTACGCCTCGGTTGGCCCGGAGCACGCGATGCTGCATGACACTTGCCGCGCGGAGTATGTGGCGCAGGATGACGCGGCGGCTCTGGACGCAGTCGTCCGGCTGGCGCGCACTGAGGGAATTTTGCCGGCGTTGGAGAGCGCGCACGCTGTGGCCGAGGCGCTCAGGCTTGCTCCGACGATGGATTCTCATGACATACTGGTAGTGAACCTTTCGGGACGCGGCGACAAGGATATGGGGATTCTGGCGCGGGAGCTGAAGCTGTAGGGAGCTTGAGGGGGATGAGCCCGAAACGCGGGTCCTTCGACTGCGTTTGACGCAAAGTGTGCGCCAAACTCCGCTTAGGATGACAGCATTTTATAAATTTGTTGGAGACATCAAGGACAAAAGCGGTTTTTCGATGGCGATTGAGTTCAATCACAAACCGGGGCTGGTGGTTTATCTGACGGCGGGCGATCCCAGTATCGCTGAGTCGCGGGAGATCGCGGTGGCGGCGATTGATGCGGGCGCGGATGTGATTGAGCTTGGAGTGCCGTTCAGCGATCCGCTGGCTGACGGGCCTGTGATTCAGCGGGCGATGGAGCGGGCGCTGGCGCAGGGAGTCAGCCTGCGGGATGTGATTCGGCTTGCGGGTGAGATTCGCGCGGCGCGTGCGGCGGCGGGCTTGGTGATCTTCAGTTATCTCAATCCGATTTTGCGTTATGGCCTGCCCAGGTTTGCCGACGACGCGAAGGCTGCCGGCGTGGATGGAGTGCTGGTGACCGACTTGATTGTGGAAGAGGCGGGAGAGTATCTGGCGGAGATGGCTCGCGTGGAGCTTGCGCCGATTTTTCTGGCCGCGCCCACCAGTCCCGACGAGCGGCTGAAGGCAATCGCGGCTCATTCACAAGGATTTGTATACGCTATCTCACGCGTGGGCATCACAGGCAAGCAGCAGAGCATGACCTCGGATGCAGCCGCGCTGGTCGCGCGCATTCGGCGATGGAGCAGGCTGCCGGTAGCCGTGGGATTTGGCATCAGTAACAGCGAGCACGTTGCCCAGGTGGGTGAGTTCGCGGACGCCGCGGTGATCGGCAGCGCAATTGTCGAGTTGATAGAAGGCTCGACAGCGGAGACTGGTTGCGAGACGGCGCCCGGCGCGGTAGCTCGATTTATCAAGGGCCTTCGCTTGCACGATGCGGCGCTGGCCCGGTAACGACTCCGCCGCTTCTAGCCTCCAGCTTTTCCGGGGCCAGATTCAGCAGGCAAGACTCGCAACAGCATAGCGACGCTGGGAGCAAAACGCTAGCAGCCCGATATTCAACATGAGGATGAAATGACGCTGGAAGAAATGCGAGACAAAATTGATGTTCTGGATCGCCAGCTTGTGGAATTGCTGAGCGAACGAGCCCGCGCCGCGCAGATGATCGGCAGCTTGAAGGTTGCTACCGCGCTGCCGATCTACGAGCCGGCGCGCGAGAAGGTGATTTACGCCAACGTGCGCGCAGCCAACAAAGGGCCATTGCCGGACATCGAACTGACGCATATCTACGAGCGCATCATCGATGTGATGCGGGCCTTGCAGCGGGATGAGTTGGCATCGCAGAGGAACGCCCAGGCGGATACATCGGGGTCCCCCACGACAGGTCTTGGTCGCGGGGGTGATGATGCGCCTGGCCACGGCACTGGCGCTGATGCTGACGCGCCCGAGATTGGGAACAGACAATGATCGTAGCCATGCAGGAAAGAGCCACCGAAGAGCAGATCGATGCCGTTATCGACGCCATGGTGGAAGCCGGAGTGAATGTACATCGAACCACAGGCGCCACGCAGAGCATATTGGCCGGTGTGGGACCTACCGCCAGCATTGACCTGGCGAAGTTTGAATTGTTTCCGGGCGTACTCTATGTGCACCGCATCACCGCGCCGTACAAGCTGGCCGGCCGCGCCTTTCGCCCGGAAGGCACGGTGGTGGAGTTTGCCAATGGAGTGAAGATTGGCGGCGAGCACGTCGCTGTGATGGCAGGGCCGTGCGCGATTGAAAACCGCGAGCAGATTTTCACGATCGCCAAATGCGTAAAAGCCGCCGGCGCGGTTTTCTTGCGGGGCGGCGCATTCAAGCCGCGCTCATCGCCTTACGCTTTTCAAGGGTTGGGCATTCCCGGCCTGAAGCTGATGTACGAAGCGGCGCAAGATTACGGCCTGCTGACGGTCAGCGAGGTGATGGAGATCTCGCAAATTGAGCCGATGCTGCCCTATACGGATTTGTTCCAGGTGGGCGCACGCAATATGCAGAACTTCAACCTGCTGCGCGAGCTGGGCGTGACGCGCAAGCCGGTGCTGCTGAAGCGAGGCATTTCGGCCACCATCGAGGAGCTGCTGCTTTCGAGCGAGTACATCATGGCCGGCGGCAACTACGATGTGATTTTGTGCGAGCGCGGCATTCGCACCTATGAAACCTCGACGCGCAACACCATGGACATCTCGGCGATTCCGGTGATTCACAAGCTCTCGCATCTGCCGATTGTGGGCGACCCTTCGCATGGCACGGGACGGCGCGATATGGTTCCACCGATGGCCAAGGCCGCTGTGGCCGCGGGCGCGGACGCGATTCTGCTGGAGATTCACCCCAACGCAGACAAGGCCGCCAGCGACGCCGCGCAGACGCTCTACCTCGACCAGTTTGAAAAGCTGATGGGCGAGTTGAGAGTGATTGCGACGGCAGTGGGCAGGACGCTGTAAAAACGAATCATGTAAGAACGAATAATATGATTGAACGCATCGCGATTCTGGGTACGGGTTTGCTGGGCACGTCAGTTGGGCTGGCGCTGCGGGCGACGGGCTATCGCGGCTCGATTGTCGGTTGGAATCGCGGCGCGGAAGGTGCGCAGACGGCGCTGGCGGCTGGAGCCATCGACGCGATTGCGTCCGACCCGTTGCAGACCGCACGGGAGAGCCAGGTGGTGCTGCTGGCCGTGCCCATCTACGCGACGCTCGACTATATGGAGAAGCTCTCCGGCGTACTCGGCTCCGAGCATCTGGTGACCGACGTGGGTAGCACCAAGGCGCAGATCACCGCCGCTGCTGGACGCCTCTTCAACACGCCGGAGCGCGCGGCGTTTCTGCCGGGGCATCCGATGGCGGGCAAGGAGCGGGGCGGCGCGGCGCTGGGTGATGCGCAGCTTTTTCGCGGCGCGGTCTGGCTGTTTACGGATGTTTCCACCTGGGAACGTTCTCCGGCTTCATTGAAGCTTGTACAAGGCTGGCGGGAGTGGGTGGCGGCGATGGGCGCGCGTACGCTCGATCTGGATGCCGCGCGCCACGATGAGTTAGTTGCATGGGTCAGCCATCTTCCGCAGTTCCTGGCCACGGCGCTGAGCGCGCTGCTGGAAGAAGAGGTGGGCGCTGCGCCGGAGCTGAAAGACGTGGGCGGACGCGCGCTGCGCGAGATGACGCGGCTGGGGTCGAGTCCCTACTCGATGTGGCGCGACATTGCATACACCAACACGGAGGCCATTCAAGCCGCGTTGCAAGCGCTGGAGCAGCGCCTGGCTCATCTGCGCGAAAATCTTCGCACACCGGCGTTGCGCGACGAGTTCGCGCAGGCCAATCGCTTTCGGCGAGAGTAGAAAGTAGCTATGAGCCAGATGCGCACGATCGAAATATCGAAGCAGAAGCGTGGGGACGCGATTGCTTCCATTCAACGCTATTTTGAAGAGAACATGGCGGAGGCTATTGGCGATATGCCAGCGGGGCTGCTGCTTAATTTTTTCATGGAAGAGATTGGACCGGCAATTTACAATCAGGCGATTCGAGATGCGCAGGAACGCATGCAGCAACGCGCGACCGATCTCGATGGCGAGCTATACGCGGATGAGTTTCAGTACTGGCCGAAGATCGACAGCAAACGGAGGAATCGACGTTAGGAACTGGCCACTGCGCTGAGCGCGTTGCGCGACGAGTTTGCGCAGGGCAATCGCTTTTGGCAGGAGTAATTTGCGGCGACGCAATTTCTTCCGCACCCTACTCGTGTAAACTCGGCTGCATGAGCACGATTCGCATTGCCGGCGTGATTCCGGCCCGTCTCAGTTCCACTCGGCTCAGCCGCAAGGTGCTGCGCGAGATTCAAGGGCGTCCGATGGTCGAGTGGGTCTGGCGCGCGGCCACGGCCTGCGGCCTGATGGACCCGGTGGTGGTGGCTACCGACGCAGAGGAAGTGGCCGACGCCTGCCGCCGGCGCGGGATTCCGGTGGTGATGACCTCGGCGGATTGCGCCAGCGGCTCGGACCGAGTGCGCGAGGTTGCCAGCCAGATCGAGGGCGACATTTTTGTCAACATCCAGGGTGACGAGCCGACGCTGACGGCGCAGTTTTTCCCTCCGCTGCTGGAGTTGTTTGCGCGGCCTGAGGTTGAAGTGGCTACGCTGGCGGTGCGCTGCCCGCCGGAGGAGATTGCCAACCCCAACGCAGTCAAGGTGGTCACGGCGCTCGACGGACGCGCGCTCTACTTTTCGCGGGCGACGATTCCATTTGACCGCGACGGCACGGGATGCGCGAGCTACCGCAAGCATCTTGGAGTTTACGCCTATCGCAAGGCTGCGCTGGAGCGCTTTGCCCAGCTCAAGCCCTCGCCACTGGAGTTGAGCGAGCGGCTGGAGCAGTTGCGTCTGCTGGAAAACGGCATCGGTATTTATGTGGCCGAAGCTCCGGGCGACACCATTGGCGTGGATACCGAGGAGGATCTGCAGCGCGCCGAGGGGTTGCTGCGGAGGATGGCCGCGGGGTAGGTGCGGAAGTTCTTGAATAGCCGCAGAATCCCCGCAGCGTTTTCCTGCTGCTGCCACTTGACAGAGCCGCCGCCGTCCTTGAGGCTGATTGCATGGCCTGTGTGCTGATTCAATGCACGCGCTGAGGAAATTTGCATGGATCCGCGTGACGAAATCGAACCCGGTCAGTTGGAGGCGTTGGAGCAGGTCTTCTGCGAGCAACTGATGGCCTGCCTGGATGAGTGCGCGCGCGGCCGTCGCGGTCTGTTTTCTGACGTGGAACTGCTGAGCGAAGAGGGCGAGGCCGGTGCGTGGCCGGAGGCGGCGCGATTGCGCGAGCTGGCGCTGGCTTTGCAGGGAATCATGGCGCAGCAAGAGGAGCGCAACGCGCTGTGCGACGAGTTTCTCGATCTCTGCTCGATGCATGGCGAGAGCCACCCCGGCGAACGCAAGCTGGCGCGCAGCTTGCTGGAGCGCATTGAGCGCGGCGAGGTGGGCGCGCAGCCGGATGCGGGGAAGCTGCCGTGGTGATTCTGCATACATTTCTTGCGCTGGCGGCGGGCTTTGCCGTTCTGGTGGCGTTGATGATCGGACAGTCGGCGCTGGTTGCCCGCCTGACGCCGAGCTGGGTGAACGCGCCGGGCGGAGCCGAACCAATGCAGCCAGCCTACGCCTTCGTCAGCCTCGGCGCTTCGTTTCTGGCAGCGGCGGCGGGCGGTTACGTGACCGCGTGGGTTGCGACGGCCAATCCTCTGATCCACGTTCTGGTGTTGGCCATCGTGGTTCTGGCGCTGGCCGCGCTCAGCGCGCTGCAATCCCGCGGCAAGCAGCCTGTCTGGTTTCAACTAGCACAGGTGGCTGTCTCACCGATCGGCGTACTGGCCGGTGGGCTTGTGCGGCTTCGTGTGCTGGGGATTTTGTAGGAAACGCCGTTGCCGAAGCGCACGATGCAGGAGCGGTGAGAGCCATAAAAAGTGAAAGGGCGGAAGCAATTGCTTCCGCCCTTTGCATTCAATAACACAGGTGCTCAATCGTTGTAGTTGAGGCCTTCCAGGCCGAGGAAGACTGCGCCGCCGCCCAGTTCTTCTTCAATGCGCAGCAACTGGTTGTACTTGGCGATGCGGTCGGTGCGGCTGACCGAGCCGGTCTTGATCTGACCCACGCCAGTGGCCACGGCGAGATCAGCAATGAAGGTGTCCTCGGTTTCGCCGGAACGGTGGCTGATGACCGAGGTGTAGCCATAGCGGCGGCCCAGGTCAATAGCTTCCAGTGTCTCGGTCAGCGTGCCAATCTGGTTGACTTTGATCAGAATGGAATTGGCCACGCCCTCTTCGATGCCGCGCTGCAAACGCTTCACGTTGGTGACGAACAGATCATCGCCGACCAACTGAATCCTTCCGCCCATCTTGTCGGTGAGCAGCTTCCAGCCAGCCCAGTCGTCCTCGGCCAAGCCGTCTTCCAGCGAGACGATCGGGTACTGGCGGCTCCAATTATCCCAAAAAGCTACCATCTCTTCGCTCGATAGCTCGCGCTTGTCGCTCTTCTTGAAGATGTACTTGCCTTTATCCTTGTCATAAAACTCACTCGACGCGGGATCAAGGGCGATGGCGATCTGCTCTCCCGGCTTGTAACCGGCGGCTTCGATTGCTTCGAGAATCAACTCGACAGCCTCGGTATTGGACTTGAGCGAGGGAGCAAAACCGCCCTCGTCGCCAACGGCGGTGTTGTAACCCTTTTTCTTGAGCACGCCGCGCAAGGTGTGGAAGGTCTCAGCGGCCCAGCGGAGCGCCTCGCTGAAGCGCTCCGCGCCTACCGGCATGATCATGAACTCCTGGAAGTCCACATTGCTGTCAGCGTGGGCGCCGCCATTGAGCACATTGAGCATGGGGGTGGGAAGCACAGAGGCGTTCACACCGCCGAGGTAGCGGTAGAGAGGAATCTCCAGCGTTTGGGCCACGGCGCGCGCCGAGGCCATGGAGACGGCGAGAATGGCGTTGGCGCCGAGCTTGGACTTGTTGGGCGTGCCGTCGAGGGCGATCATCGTCTGGTCGAGCAGCCGCTGATTGGAGGCGTCCATGCCCTCCAGTTCGGGCGCGATGACTGATTCAACATTAGCCACGGCCTGCAAGACGCCTTTGCCCATGTAGTGGCTCTTGTCGCCGTCGCGCAGTTCCACGGCTTCATGCTCGCCGGTGGAGGCGCCCGAGGGCACAATGGCGCGGCCTAATGCGCCGCTTTCCAGGATTACGTCTGCTTCCACGGTCGGATTGCCGCGCGAATCCAGAACCTCGCGGGCGCGAATGGCAACAATCTCAGTCATATCAGTCCTCGCTATGCGATGCTGCAGCCGGGCATTCAGGGTAGGGGGTTGCGGACGGCGATCTACGTCAAGCTCTTCTCCGGCGGCGCTTTGAATCGTATTCAGAAGTTGCTGCACGTGATCAATTCCTCGCCATTCCAGGCTAAAAGGGAATGAAGTCTCGCAAGGATTCTAGCAAATCCAAGCGCAGCGCAAGGAATAAAGGCGGTCAGTGGGGCCAAAAACCTTACCGGTAAGGGCACTCTGCCGGATCAGGTTATCTTTTTGATTCGTACCGTCCTAGGCACTTGCAAACCCCTTTAGTATGCCACCAGCGAATGGTGAGCGCTAGCATTAAATTGGGTGAGATGGCGCGCCGGCACTTTTCCAAGTGCAACTTTCATCGTCCGGTGGGGTTTGAACTGATTGAAGAGGACTGCCCGTTTACGGGAATAGGAGACTGGAATGAATCGGTCAATTCTGGTGTGTGTATCGCTGTTCATGGCAACGGCGGTTTTGAGTGCGCAAGATGCGAATCAGTCAGGCCCCTACCAGGGAACCTCGACGCCACCCCCGGACGACACGATTGTGACGACCAGCGCAGCCCAACCAAAGCCCCAGGCCGGTCAGCCAGTTGCTTCACAACAGGAGCAGGATCAGGCAGCGACGCAGGCCCAGCCCAGCGCGGGCGCTGTCGCCGTGAACAACGCTGATTCGGCTGGCGGAACAGTCGCGGTTCAGCCAGCCGCTCCCGCGCCGGAACAGCCGGCACTGATCGAGCGCGGCAACGCCGCCGACCCGGACGGTGACATCGTTCATCCGCGGCCGTTGCGTCCGGGCGAACTGCCGGAGGGCGTGACAATACGTGTTGAGTTGCTGGACAGGCTTTCGACTTTGGAGAGCGAAAAAGGCGAGGCCTTCCGCAGCCGCGTGGCCTCGGATGTATTGCAGGGCGGCCAAGTGCTGATTCCTGCCGGAGCAGAGATTGACGGCCGTGTCGTTGAAGTCTCCAGCGGCCATCCTGGCGGACGTGGCACCATGCGCCTGCGGCCAGAGACGGTGATTCTGTCCGACGGAAGACGCTACAAGCTCTTCGCCCAGGTAACAGGCACTCCCGGTTCCAGAACCAAGGTTGGAAGCGAGGGAGCTATTCTGCCCGATTCGCGCATAAAGCACGACAGCATTGAGTACGGCGGTGCGGTGGGAGCCGGAGCGGCCAGCGGCGCAATCGTCGGCGGACCAGCGGGCGCGTTGACCGGCAGCATTATCGGAGCGGGACTGGTGACGGTCCACCTGCTCGTCAGCCATCCGCAGGCTAGGCTGGAGTTGGGCACCACGCTGCTCTTCACTTTGACGGAACCGCTGCAGATGGAGCCGGCAGGCGCAAGCAAAAATTGACTGGCGAGACACATTTTGAGTGTCCATATCCACTTTCGGGATCAAAGAGAGTGGGTGGCGCATCCAATTTTGGTAACACATTCCGCAGCTAGGGCAGGACAAGTCTGCCGCCGGGGCTTTGTGCTACTATCAGCCTCGAAGGTTGAAATCTCCGGGAGAAGATCAGAATGGCATATGTCATTGCAGAACCCTGTATCGGCACCAAGGACACCGCCTGTGTGGACGCCTGTCCTGTCGATTGCATCCACCCCAAAAAGGACGAAGACGGCCACGCCGAGGCTGACCAGTTGTTCATTGACCCGGTCGAGTGCATCGACTGCGGCGCTTGTGTCCCCGCTTGCCCAGTCTCGGCCATCTTTGCGCAAGACGACCTGCCGGAGAAGTGGGCCAGCTTTGCCGAGAAGAACGCCAAACACTTCGGCCACTAAGCGGCTCACGGCCTCTTTCCAGTCTGGAGCCTCTCCTCAACGCGCGTCCTGCTGCGGCGGGATGTGCGTTTGTGTTTTTGCCGGTGTGGCTTATCCGATCAGCCCATTCCCGCATCACGGGCCGTTCACGGTGTAAGCGATAAATGCTCGTCATCGTCCAATGGAATGCTGCGCTTTTGACCTCTTGCGCGGCAGTGCGAAGATAGACGCATGAGTGTGCTTACCTCAGAGGCCGTAGTTTTGCGCACCTGGCCGGTCCACGAGGCCGATCTGATCGTGAGCTTCTTTACGCGCGACTTTGGCCGTGTGCGCGGCGTGGCCAAGTCGGCGCTGAAGAGCCGCAAGCGTTTTGGCGGGGCGCTGGAGCCGATGACGCTCGCTCGCGCCTGGTTTGCCGAGCGGCCCAGGCAGGAACTGGTGCGGCTGGATCAGCTGGAGGTCGTTCGCTCGCCTCTCTCATTGCCGGTCGATCTCACGCGTATGACAGTGCTCAACTTCTTTGCCGAGATGCTGGACGAGGCGCTGCCTGACCACGATCCCCACGAGACGGTTTTCAGGCTGCTGGTGGCAGTTCTCGAGCAGACCACGGTCGAGCAGCCATGGATGCCGCTGACCTACTTTCAACTATGGATGACGAGGCTGATGGGCCTGTTGCCGGACGTTGCCCACTGCACAGCCTGTGGCGAGGCGCTCGAGGGCGGTGAAATCAGCTTCAACACGCTGGGCGACGGCTTGTACTGCGCGGTTCATCGCAGCGGCAGCGCCAGCGAGCTTTCAGTGGACTCATGGCGCCTGGCACAACAAATGCTGCATGCGCCGGTGGCGGCCTTTGCCAACGAAGTATGGCCCCGGCGGCGAGGACAGGACCTGCGCCGCTTTACCTTGCAAGCCATGGAACGCCACCTGGAGCGCAAACTTCACTCGGCGGAGGCGCTGGCGCGGCTGGGAGGGTGATCCATGCTGCTAAAATCGACTTAGTCCCATCAAGAGAGAAATGCCCGTGACCTCATCCCAGCTTCCATTGAATTCCAAGAGTACGCCGCTGACTTTTCAGGAGCTTTTGTTCCGCTTGCAAGGCTTTTGGGCGGAACGCGGCTGTATTTTGCAACAGCCTTACGACGTTGAAGTTGGTGCAGGCACCATGGCGCCGGAGACCTTCCTGCGCGTTCTCGGACCCAAGCCCTACAAAGTGGGCTACGCGCAGCCTTCGCGCCGGCCCGCCGACGGCCGCTACGGCGAGAATCCCAATCGTCTCTTTCGCCACACCCAGTTTCAGCTGATTCTCAAGCCGCCGCCGGTGAACGTGCAGGAGCTTTATCTTCAATCGCTCGAAGCCATCGGTATTGACCTCAGCAAGCACGATTTGAAGTTTGAGGAAGACAACTGGGAGGGCCCAACCGTCGGCGCCTGGGGCGTGGGCTGGCAGGTGATGATGGACGGCATGGAGATTACCCAGTTCACGTACTTCCAGCAGTGCGGTGGCCTTGATCTGGAACCCATCTGCGCCGAGCTGACCTATGGGCTGGAGCGGCTCTGCGCCTTCATGCAGGATGTGGACTCGGTCTACGATGTTGTTTGGGCGCGCGACCCGGATACCGGCGCGGTGGTGACTTACGGCGACGTCAGACTGACTGAAGAGTTGCAATACTCGGTTTATAACTTTGAGGACGCTGATGTTGGCAAGTTGTGGGAGCACTTCAACAGCTATGAAGCTGAAGCGCAGACGCTGCTCAAGCGGGCGGGCGCGCTGCTGGCGGATGAAAAGGCCAGCAGAAAGGAAAAGCAGCGCTTTCCGCTGATGTCAACCTACGAACTGGCGCTCAAGTGCTCAAACCTCTTCAATCTGCTGGATGCGCGCGGGGCTATCAGCGTCACCGAGCGCGTGGGCATGATCGGCCGCATTCGCAATTTATCGGTCGGCGTGGCAAAAGTGTACGCGGCACAGCAGAGTGAGGCTATCAGCTCTTAGCTGCGGGCCGTTAGCTCTCGGCTGCCCTGATACCAGGCTTACCGAGGATTGAGCTGAAAGACGAGCGTTGGATCTTTTGATTTTCAGAGACAGAAAGAATATCAAAGCTATGACAGATTTTTTATTGGAAATTGGGCTGGACGAAGTTCCCGCCCGCATGATTGCCGGAGCTGAAGCCGAATTGGGCCGCCGCGTAAGAGATTTGCTCACGCGCGAGCGGCTGCTTGTTGAGGGAGCCAAACTCACCACTTATTCGACGCCGCGCCGGTTGGCTGTGCTGGTTGAGGGCGTACTCACGAGCCAGGCCGATACAGAAGAGAACCTGACCGGTCCCTCCTGGAAGGTTGCCTTCAAAGACGGCGTACCAACCAAGGCCGCCGAAGCTTTTGCCAAGAAGGCCGGCGTTCCTGTAGCGGCTCTGGAAAAAGTTACCAACGCCAAGGGTGAGTATGTCGGGGCTAAAGTGAAGCGTCAGGGTTTGGCCGCTCAGCAAGTGTTGGCAACAGAACTTCCCAAGGAAGTGCTCGGCCTTTATTGGGCCAAAAATATGTACTGGCGCGCGGGCAAGCCGGAGCGCTTTGTGCGCCCCATCCGCTGGGTTGTTGCGCTGCTAGACTCGGCTATTGCTCCACTGGAGATTGCCGGCATTCAGGCGGGAAACTTGAGCCGCGGACATCGCATCTTGCACGGTGAAACGCCGATCGTGATTAACCAGCCGAAGGTTTATGCAGAGGTTCTGCGCAAGGCTTTTGTAGAAGTCGATGTAGCCGCGCGCAGGCAGTCGATTCGCAAGGCTCTGGATGCAGCCACGCGCACAGTTCCCGGCGCGCGCTGGCGCCAGGACGAGCCGCTGATAGAGACCGTTGTGCATCTCACTGAGTGGCCGACCGTGGTGCTGGGTGACTTTGAGCCGGAGTATCTTGCGCTGCCCGAAGAGGTGCTGGTCACGGTGATGCGCGACCACCAGAAGTACTTTGCGGTAGAAGGCGCGGACGGCAAAGTGCTTCCGCACTTTCTTGCTGTTTTGAATATCGAGGTAGACGAAGAGGGCGAGGCGATTATCCGCCACGGCAATGCGCGTGTGCTGCGCGCCCGCTTCAAGGATGCGCGCTTCTTTTGGGAGGTTGACCAGAAAACGCCGCTGGTGGACCGCGTGGAGAGTTTGAAGAATGTCACCTTCTTCCGTCCGCCGAAGGGCGAGCCATGGAGCTATTACTGGAAAACGGAGCAGAACATTGTGGCAACCCGGCAGCTTGGCGCAGCAGTCGTCCTAAAGGGGGCGACTGTTAATTTCGGTCTTGCGGAAATAGCCGCGAAGTATGCTAAGACCGATCTGACGACAGAGCTAGTAAAAGAGTTTACGGAACTTCAGGGCATCATCGGAGGATTATATATACGCGCACAATGGCAGCAGGAGGGATACGCAGAACACGGTGCCGTCATTGCCGACGCAATCTATTCCCAGTACATTCCGGCTTCGATGGAAGATGCAATTCCTGCTACCATGGAAGGCCAGTTGTTTGGCCTCGCTGATCGTATTCAGACTATCGTCGCATTGTTTGGCATTGGGCAGGCACCTACAGGATCAAAGGATCCATTTGCGCTTCGCCGTTCTGCGAATGGAATTGTAAAGATACTTGCGGAATCGCAGCTTCCACTAACGCTAAGAGATGTGTTGAAGTCGTATACCGGAGAAGTGCGAATTGATCAGAATGGTATCATGACTTCTTGCATGAGGGACATTGATTCTGACCAAACAATGACAGCAGTTTCAGCATTTTTGCTTGAGCGATTGAATTTTTATTTGAAGGACTACAAGGGCTATGCCTACGACGTGGTAAACGCCGTGCTGGCAGCCGGAGCCGATGATGTGCGCGATGCTATTGCCCGCGCCGAAGCCCTCACCGCCGCCCGCGAGTCCGCGGATTTCGCAGCCATCTCCGCGGCCTTCAAGCGCATCAAGAACATTCTGCGCCAAGCCGAGGAGAAGGGATTTGCCATCCAGGCGGACTCTGGGGTTGTGCTTCCGGCTGAGGCAAAACAGCTTGCCGAGGCCGCCGGGACGCTGGCTCCGCAAGTGGCCAGGCTGCGTGAGCAACGGGCCTACGGTCAGGCGCTGGAGGCCATTGCCACGCTGCGGCCGGTGGTGGACGCCTTCTTCGACAAGGTGATGGTGCTCGACAACGACCCGGCGGTGCGCGGAGCCAATCTTGCTCTGATTCAAGAGGTTCTCAGCGGCTTCAGCGGCATCGCCGACTTCAGCGAGATTGTTACGGCTTAGGAACGGCGTTTTGTTCGATGCTTTCGCTTGCAAAGCGGGGATGCGCCCTGCCACACTTGAAGTGTGACCACTCAAACCATTGTCATCCTCGATTTCGGTTCGCAGTATACGCAACTGATTGCGCGTCGCATCCGCGAACAGAATGTCTTTTCCGTCGTTTTGCCCTGTACGGCGCCCATCAGCGAGATTCTGGGGCTGAAGCCGCTGGGCCTTGTCCTTTCCGGCGGACCGTCGTCTGTTTACGACGCCGACGCGCCTGCCGCCGATCCAAAGCTGCTGGAACTGGGCCTGCCTGTGCTGGGCATCTGCTACGGGCTGCACTTTATCGTGCATCATCTGGGCGGCAAGGTGCTGAACGCGCCCCGACGCGAGTACGGCCATGCCGAGGTGACTATAGAAGACACTGCTTCGCAGTTGTTTGCCGGTTTGCCCGCTACGCTTCAGGTCTGGATGAGCCACGGCGACGAGGCAGCGCAACTGCCTGCCGGCTTCCATCGCACCGCCGTTTCAGCCAATGCTCTGGCCGCTTTTGAGAGCACCGAGCGCCGCATATGGGCGGTGCAATTCCATCCCGAAGTGCACCACACTCCGCTGGGACCGCAGCTGATCAAGAACTTTGTCTTCAACATTTGCGGCGCGGCGGGCGACTGGACTCCGGCGCGCTTTATCGAGACGACCGTTGCCGCCATCCGCGAAAAAGTCGGCAACGGACACGTGATCTGCGGCCTCTCTGGCGGTGTGGATTCGTCGGTGGCGGCGGTGCTGGTGCATCGGGCTATTGGAAATCAACTGACCTGCATCTTCGTCAATAACGGTGTGCTGCGCAAAAATGAGTTCGCCAGCGTGCAGAAGAATCTGCGCGAAAAGCTGGGGTTGAAGATTGTCGCGGTGGACGCCAGCGAGCGATTCCTCACAAAACTGGCCGGAGTCATCGAACCCGAAAAGAAAAGAAAAATCATCGGCGCCGAGTTTATCGCCGTCTTTGACGATGAGGCCGCGCGCATCGCCAAAGAGACCGGCGGTGTCGATTGGCTGGTGCAAGGCACGCTCTACCCGGACGTGATCGAGTCCAGCAGCGTGAAGGGGCCGAGCCAGACGATCAAGAGCCACCACAACGTCGGCGGCCTTCCGCTGGGGATGAAGCTCAAGCTGATCGAGCCGCTGCGCGATTTGTTCAAAGATGAGGTCCGGCGCATCGGGCGCGACCTTGCGATGCCCGACGAGGTTCTTGGCCGCCAGCCCTTTCCTGGACCTGGCTTGGCCGTGCGCATCCTGGGCGAGGTCACGCCGGAGCGGGTGGCGCTGCTGCAAGAGGCCGACGAGATTGTCATAGCCGAGATCAAGGCGGCCGGGCTTTACTCGTCGATCTGGCAGAGCTTTGCCGTGCTGCTGCCGGTGATGAGCGTGGGCGTAATGGGCGACCAGCGCACCTATGCCTACACTTGCGCGGTGCGCGCCGTGCACTCGGAGGACGGCATGACCGCCGACTGGACGCCGCTGCCCTACGAGGTGCTCAAGCGCATCAGCAGCCGCATCGTCAACGAGGTGCGCGGCATCAACCGCGTCGTCTACGACATCACCAGCAAGCCACCGGGCACCATCGAGTGGGAATAGTGACTGCCAGTTCAGGCGTCTAATTGCCGAGGGCGATGGCTGAGTCGTAGACTTTCCTTATGTACAAGATTGTGGAAGCCCGCAGCGTCGGCCTCAACATCAAGCAGTTTGTGATCGAGGCGCCGCGCATTGCCCGCAAGCAGCGGCCAGGGCAGTTCGTAATTCTACGCCTGCACGAAAAGGGCGAGCGCATTCCGCTCACCATCAAGTCTTCTGACCCTGTGGCCGGGACGGTGACCATTGTGGTGCAGGGGATCGGCAAGACCACCTCGCTGCTCAACTGTCTGGAAACAGGCGACTTCATAATGGACATTGTTGGCCCGCTGGGCAAGCCGTCGGAGATTGAGCACTACGGGACGGCGGTGATTCTGGCCGGCAGCGTGGGCACGGCGATGGCGCTGCCCACGGCCAACGCGCTCAAGGCCGCTGGCAATCACGTGGTCTTTATCGAAGGCGCGCGCTCGACCGAGATGGTCGTCTTCGAGGACGAGGTGCGCGCGGCGAGCAGCGAAACGTACATCATGACCGACGACGGCAGTTACGGCGAGCAGGGGCTGGTGACAAAAAAGCTTGAAGAACTGCTGGACGCGGGACGCACGATCGACTTTGTGCTGGCCGTTGGTCCGGTGCCGATGATGCGAGCCGTGGCGCGCATGACCACGCCGCTGGGCATCAGGACGATGGTCAGCTTGAACTCGATTATGGTAGACGGCACGGGGATGTGCGGCGGCTGCCGGGTGCTGCTGGGCAAGACGAGCAAGTTTGCCTGCGTGGATGGGCCGGAGTTTGACGCCTCAATGGTCAATTTTGAGGTACTCATGCAACGCAACACTATGTACCGCGAGAAAGAGTGCGCGTCACTGAAACAATTCCAGGAAAACAAAGAGGAAGAGATAGCGGAGCTACGCGCGGAGCTGGACGCGGGGGAGAAACATTATGTCTGAAAATCGTCCGCTGCCCCGCTCCGCAATGAATATTCTGCCTCTCAAAGAGCGGATGAAGATTCTGCGCACCCATATGCCGGAGGTTGATCCGCAGGTGCGCAGCCGCAACTTTGAGGAAGTGAACCAGGGCCTCGCGGTAGCCGATGCGCTGACTGAAGCCACGCGCTGCCTGGCCTGCGCCAAGCCCGCCTGCGTCGTTGATTGCCCGGTGGGCGTCAAGATCAAGGACGTTGTTGCCCTGATTTATGCCGGGGATTATTTGGCCGCAGCGGCCAAACTGCGCGAAGATAACGCGCTACCGGCGATCACGGGCCGCGTTTGCCCGCAGGAGAATCAGTGCGAGGGCGGATGCATTCTGGGCAAGAAGGGCGCGCCATTGGCCATCGGCAACCTGGAGCGCTTTGTCGCAGATTTCGAGCGAGAGAGCGGCCAACTTGGCCTGCCCGCGAATGCTCCGGCTACGGGCAAGAGCGTGGCCATTGTAGGCAGCGGGCCAGCGGGGTTGAGCGCAGCTGGCGACCTGATCCAGAAGGGCCACCGGGTGCGCGTCTTCGAGGCACTGCACGAGCTGGGCGGCGTACTGGTCTACGGCATCCCAGAGTTTCGCCTGCCCAAGTCCATTGTGAAAGGCGAGGTGGACAATCTGCGCCGCATGGGCGTCGAGTTCGAGACCAACGTCGTCGTCGGCAAGAGCGTTACTATCAACGAGTTGATGCGCGACGAACATTATGACGCGGTTTTTGTGGCCACTGGCGCGGGATTGCCCGTCTTTCTCAATGTGGCCGGAGAACACTTCAACGGCGTTTATTCGGCGAATGAATTTTTGACGCGCGTGAACCTGATGCGTGCCTACCAGCGCGAAGTGTACGACGAGCCGGTCTACGACTGCCGCGACCGTGACGTGATTGTGGTGGGCGGCGGCAATACGGCGATGGACGCGGTGCGCACCGCTCGGCGGCTGGGGGCGCGCACGGCGACGCTGGTTTATCGCCGGTCAGAGAAGGAAATGCCGGCCCGCGCTGAAGAGGTGAAGCACGCGCGTGAAGAGGGCATTGAGTTTCGTATGCTGACCAACCCGGTCGAGTTTCTGGGCGACGAAAAAGGCTGGCTCACCGGCGCGCGTTGTGTGTGCATGGAACTGAGCGAGCCGGACGAGAGCGGACGCCGCCGACCGGTGGAGATCAAAGGAAGCGAGTTTATTTTACCCGCGAATGTGGCCATCATCGGCGTCGGCACCACGGCCAATCCTCTGATCCAGAGCACGACGCCCGATCTCGCCACAAACAAGCGCAATTACATTGTGGCCGACACGGAGACTCTGCGCACCTCCAAACAAGGCGTCTTTGCCGGCGGAGACATTGTCACCGGCGGAGCGACGGTGATACTGGCCATGGGTGCGGGGCGCAAGGCTGCCGCTTCCATTCATGAGTACCTAAGCAGCGGCGCATGGTAGAAGCAATGGTTGAAAGCTCATTGCATGAAGCCGGAACAACCGCTCGCGCATCAACTCCAATGAGGGTACGATGATCTATCTGACGCGGCGAGCCGTATTTTCCGCCTCGCACTACTATTGGAATCCGGCGTGGAGCGAGGAGAAGAACGAGCAGGTTTTTGGACGATGCGCCAACCGGAATGGCCACGGCCACAATTACACGCTGGAGGTGACTGTGGCGGGCGAGGTTGACCCGGTGACCGGCTTTGTCGTCGATCTCAAATGGCTGAAAGCCGTCATCGACAGCGAGGTGCTGGCCGTCTGGGACCATCGCCACCTGAACCTGGAGGTTGTCGAGTTTTCGGCGGCGATTCCTACCACGGAGAATATCGCTATTGCCGCGTGGAAGCGGCTGGAGTCGGCGATTGTGGCTGGCGGAGCGAAGTTGCACCGGGTACGCGTCTACGAGTCGCCGGAGATCTTCGCTGAATACCGGGGTGAGGCATGAAGGCCGCCTTTGGCCGTCGCTACACCATCAGCGCCAGCCATCGGCTGCACACGGAGGCGCTCTCGACCGACGAGAACCGGGCCGTCTACGGCAAGTGCAACAATCCACATGGCCACGGCCACAATTATGTCGTGGAAGTGGTGGTTGCCGGAGTTGTGGACCCGGAGACCGGGATGGTGATCAACCTGAAGGATCTGGATGAGATAGTGCAGATGCGAGTCTTCGAGCGATTTGATCACGCCAACCTTAATTTGGACCCGCTCTTTCTGCATCGTGTGCCAACGACGGAGAATCTCTCAAGAGTGATCTTCGCGTTGTTGAAGGGCGCGCTGCCGGTGGGCGAGTTGGAGAGAGTGCGCGTGGAAGAGACGGAGAACAATTTTTTTGAGTGCGTGGGCGAATGAGAATTACGCCTCTTTTTCCAGGGCGAGAGGATTCAAAGAATGGCGCAGCCGATTGCATTGAGTAAACAAGTACATCAGGAAGCGGCGATTGACCAAGGACTGAGCGGATTCAGCACCAAGGAGATGGTGCATGAGATTCTACACCGGCTAGGCGAAGATCCCGATCGCGCCGGCTTGCTCGCTACGCCTGCGCGCGTGGAGAAGTCGATGGCCTTTTTAACGAAGGGCTACGATGAAAACCCGACCGGGATTCTGCGTGGGGCGCTTTTCGACGAGGACTACGACGAAATGGTCATCGTCAAGGATATTGAGGTTTTTTCGCTCTGTGAACACCATCTTTTGCCCTTCTTCGGCAAAGTCCATGTGGCTTATGTGCCAAAAGGTAAAGTAATCGGATTAAGCAAGATACCGCGATTAGTTGAAGTGTTCTCCCGCCGTCTTCAGATACAGGAGCGGCTGACGCGGCAGATTGCCGATGCCATTCAGGATGCGATCGCTCCGCAGGGCGTGGGCGTGGTCATCGAGGCGCGCCACCTGTGCATGATGATGCGCGGGATCGAGAAGCAGCACTCCTCGACAGTGACCTCGGCGATGCTGGGCTGCTTCCGCCAGAAGGAGACGCGGTTGGAATTTCTGTCGCTGGTGCGGCAGCAGGGAGCAGGCGGTCAGTGAGCAGGCGGGTGCGGTCAGCTACAGTAGAGAAGTGAACGGACTCCTTGTTATTGACAAACCAAGCGGCATGACCAGTCACGATGTGGTGGGAATCCTGCGCCGCATCACCGGCGAAAAATCCATTGGCCATCTGGGAACTCTCGACCCGATGGCGACCGGCGTTCTGCCGCTGCTGCTGGGCAAGTTTACCCGCCTGGCGCAGTACTTCTCTTCGGCGGAAAAGAGCTATAGCGGACGAATTCGCTTTGGCTTTGCCACCGACACATATGACGCCGAGGGCGAGCCAGCCGGAGCTGACTGCACGGCGGTTTTGGGCTCAACCCTGACTCTGGAGCGCATACAAACCGCGGCCAGCCGTTTTCACGGCGTGATGGAACAGATGCCGCCGCCTTACTCCGCCAAGAAGATTGCCGGAACGCCCGCCTACAAACTGGCGCGAGAGGGCAAGCCGGTGGAGCTGAAGACCGCGCGGGTGGAGATTCGCAGCTTTGAGATTGTCGCGCTCGACGGTGTCGAGGCCACCTTCACCATGAGCATCAGCGCCGGGGGCTATGTGCGCTCAGTGGCGCATGAAATGGGCCGGGATTTGGGCTGCGGAGCGCACCTGAGTAGTTTGCGGCGCACCCAGGCTGGCGTCTTTTCGCTCGAAGGGGCGCATAAGCTCGACGAGCTGCAAGCACTGGCAGGAAACGTAGAAGCACTGCAGGAGTTGTGCGTCCATCCGCGCAGTTTGCTGCCGGAGATGCCCTCCGTGACGGGGGATGCTCTGGCCCTGGGGCGGCTGCGTAACGGAGCACAAGCCAATTTGCCGGAGTTCTCTCACGCGCCGATTGTAAAGGTCTTTGCCAGTCAGCGCGAGCTGGTGGGGATTGCGCGGCGCGTGGCGGGAACGCTCTTTCAGCCCGTGGTGGGAATGGGATGAAGGGCAGAGAATAGCGATCTGAACGGCTCTAATATAGAATTCAAAAAACATTGCAGCGAATGCTTCCTGAGCTGAAAAGAAAGGAACGCAGATGAAATACGCCGGATTGCTGGTGATGCCAGCCGGATTCTTTCTCTCTCTCTACGCGCTGGTGCTCTTTTCCGCGCCGGCGCCGCGAACAGCTTTTGTGCTTTGCGGATTGGCCGTCGAGTGCCTCGGACTGGTGGTTGCCGTGCGCGGGCACATGGAAGCTCGAGGGGAAAATCGCATATGAATCCGACTCTGCCGACCGCGCCCATCCTCTCTGAAGCAGCCTTTGCCCTCTGCCTTGCTCTCTTGCTGGTTGCGCCGCTGGCCATCGCCGGCGTGGCGCTTATCAACACCGGCCTGGGGCGCTGCCGTTCAGCCGCGCAGGCGATGCTGGGCAACCTTGTCCTTTTGGCTGTTGCGGTCATCTCCTTTGCGCTTATCGGCGCAACCTGGGTGGGGAGCACGGGCGCGGCGGGCCACTCCTTTCAGTTTGCCGGAAGGCCCTGGGAGTGGCTTGGAGCCGGTCCGCTGCTGCTGGGCAGTCTCGGCGCGGCGGGGCCTCAGTCCCAACTCGCGCTGCTTTTTGAGATGCTGGCGGTGGCCCTGGCTGCATTTATTCCGTGGGGTTCGGGAGCTGACCGGCTGCGCCTGAGCGCCGGCTGCGCCATCGCCGCGCTGCTGGCGGCAACCGTATTTCCTCTGCTGGCGCATTGGGTCTGGGCCGGGGGATGGCTATCGCAGTTAGGCGTGAACTTCTCGCTGGGCGCGGGCTTTCTGGATGGAGGCGGCGCGGCCACGGTCCATATATTGGGCGGCTTGAGCGCGCTTGCCGTGGTCTGGATCACCGGGCCACGCAAGGGTAAATTCCCCAAAGAGGGACTCTCGACGGCGCTGCCTGGTCACAACGCTATTTATGTGCTTTTCGGGTGCCTGCTGGCGCTGGTAGGCTGGTTGGCTTGGAATCTCGCCGGCGCGCTGCTTTGGCTTCATGCGCCGCTCGGCAGCCTGCCGGTCACGGCGGTCAATACGCTGCTTTCCGCCGCCGGATCTGTGACGGCCACATTCGCAGTGACGCGCTTCCGCTTCGGCAAACCCGATGCCAGCCTCTGCGCCAACGGCTGGCTCGCCGGGCTGGTCTCTTCCAGCGCCTGCGCCGGTTTGGTCACGCCGGGCGAATCGCTCTTTGTTGGTTGCGTCGCTGGGATCCTGACGCCGCTGCTGGTCGAGTTACTTGAACTGGCACTCTCCATCGACGATCCATCAGGCGCCATCACGGTGCACGCCGTCGGCGGTCTCTGGGGACTCTTGGCAGCGGGCATCTTCGCACCAATGACGGGCCAATTCGTGGCGCAACTGATCGGCATCGCCACGCTGCTGGGGCTGATTCTGCCGCTGGTCTACCTGCTCTTCTGGCTGCTCAACCGCGTGGTCGCCTTCCGCGTCGACTCCGACGGCGAGCGCATCGGCATGGACCTGCACGAACTTGGCGGCGGGGCTTATCCGGAGTTCGTCATCCACCGGGATGAGTCCTACCGCTAGGTCGTTTTCAAAGTGGCAGCAAGTTTCTTGTACGCAAGAGAAATTATTCTCCGGCAAGTTTGCGCAGGCGCTCGCTGACGTTCATAAAGCCCCTGCCATCGTGGTATGCGCCTTTCCAAATCTCCCCTTTATCCTGGGTGAGGGGCGTACCGTCGGCCCTGGTGAGGTTATACAAGCCGCCATTTTGCGCGTCGATCTGATGAAGCTGGATGTAATGCCACTGTTCCAGAAATCGCTGGAAATAGACGTCTGTCTGCTTGCCATAGCGTTCGTGCATCATCAGAAGCGCATTCAACCCTTCGACCTCGACCCACCATTCCTTGTTCGTGTCGTCGGCTTTGCCCTGCACCGGCCCCTCACCGTAGAAGCCCCCATTGGTCGCATCCCAACCGTTTGCCAGGGCATGATCGACCAGCATTCGGGCCATGCGCTCTGTCTTTTCGCTGGCATGGTGGTGCAGAAGCTCGTCGGCTTCCAGCAGGAGATAAGCTGTTTCAACATCGTGGCCATAGGAATCACGAGAGGATGTCGGCTTCCAGTCGTTGGTGAAGTAGAGATTCTGAATGCCCGGCTCGGCGGCGATCTTGTCGCGCACCACCACCAGCAACTCCTCCAATCGCGCTCGCAGCAGCGGATCGGGCCACACCTGATAAAGCTGTGTAAAAGACTCGAGCAGATGAATGTGGGTGTTCATCGTCTTGGTGTTGGGCGGAGCCAGCGGAGCAACAACGCCAGGTAGCATCCAGGAAGATTGCGTAACCGGCGTTCCATCGCGTTTGAGCGACTCGAAATAGCCGCCGTTGGTTGCATCATGGGCATGTGCGTCAATCCATTGAAAGCCCTCTTGCGCCAGCGCCAGTGTCTTCGGATTGCCGTTAGCCTGATAGGCAGCGGCGGCTCCATAGATGCAAAAAGAGATGCCGTAGAGATTTTTGGCGTCGCTGAACTCTCTGCTGATTTTGCCTGCATCGTCAACTCCCCAGAAGAAGCCGCCGTCTTGCTTGTCCCACATCACATTCTGCAGGTAATCCTCTCCATGGCGGACAATGGGCAGAAACTTATCCTTCTCATTGGGGTAACGCAAGACCACCTGGGCGGCGACCCAGGTCATGCGCCCCTGAAAGACAGAAAACTTGCCGTCGCTGGACTCCCAGCGCCAGTCGCGCCCAAAGTGAGAGTGGAAGCCGCCATTCTTGTAATCGACAGAGCGAGGAAACCATACGTCGAGGACATCCTTGTGCAAGGCGTTGTCCACCTCCGCGGCGAGCTTGAGATAGCTCTGGCGCGAGGGCTGCGGAAGCGGCGCTGCGGTTTGCTGCGCGAAGCAGATGCCGGAAGTGAGAAGCAAAGAGAAGAGAAGTGGGCTGAAGCGCAAGGTCGAACTCCTTCCGAGCCACTGGCTCGCGTTCCATGCTATCACTTTGGCAGACGGCTGAGAGAGTGGGCTTCCGGCTCGCGCGGCAATCGCCAAATCGGGAACGTCTTCTTCGCCTGTTCCATTCTTGAACTCGGCCTATCTTCTTTCTTCGTTTTTACTCTTGAGTTTCCCAGTCCTTCGCGGGAAGGTAGAGAGGCACCTTCTCTTAGCACACGTTAAGCTGACGCGAGAGAGAACACAGAGAAGCAGGCAGAAGCCGTGAGTTGAAGGCGCTGTCGGCGAGAAAGGCAGTGATGAGGTTATTGATCGCCGAAGACGACAAGGCGTTGGGATTGTTTTTAAGCCGCGGTCTGGAGGCCGACGGACACCATGTTCGCGTGACGTGTGATGGAGCCGCCGCAGTGGAGGCATTTCGCCAGGAGTTACCCGACCTGACCATTCTCGACCTGAATATGCCGGTCAAGGACGGCGAACAGGTGCTTGACGAGGTCCGCGCCATGGACTCGGATCTGCCTGTGCTGGTGCTGACCGCGCGCCAGGAGGTCGATACGCGCGTCCGTTGCCTTGACCGCGGGGCCGACGACCTGATGGTGAAGCCCTTCAGCTTGCACGAGCTGCGCGCCCGCTGCCGGGCGCTGTTGCGCCGCAAGCGCGAGTCCAGGCTGCTGCTGCGCGCCGGCGATCTGGAGCTGGACCGGCTGGACCACACAGCACGTCGCGCCGGCCAGTCAATCATCCTCACCAACAAGGAGTTTGCTCTGCTTGAGCACCTGATGCTCAATCGCGGCCAGTGCGTGACGCGGGTGGAGCTGTTGGACTCGGTCTGGAAGATGGAGCCGGCGCAGACCACCAACATCGTCGATGTCTACGTCAACTATCTTCGCCGCAAGCTGAAGGATCCGCCGCCGGGGCTGTTGATCCGCACAGTGCGCGGGCATGGTTACATGGTGCCCGCGGAGACCAATCTAGCGCTCACAGCGCTGCCGGCGATGCCCCTGGCAGCGATTTCCGCGCCCGCGATTCTGCCCTCCGCGGCCGGTTCGCATCTTGAAGCGCGCTAACTATGCGGTGCGCTCGTTCATCAGGCTGTTTACAGACATTACCTTCATTTAATCGATTTATTCAGGAGAGTCTTCATGGTAACCGTTCCTGTTTCTATCCTTCCGCTCGCTACCCGCATCCGCCCGCGCACAGCGCTGGTGGCTAGCGCTGATCGCAGTTTTCGTCAAAAGCTCTCTGAGACGCTGACCGGACTCCGTTGGCAGGTACGGGAGGCCGAAGGCGGAGCCCAGGCATGGGCGGAGGCACAGGATGCTGCGCCAGAAGCCGTTATCGTCGATTCATGGCTACCCGATCTGGACCTGGCGGAGTTTCTCAAGGACTTCCGTGGCCACTTTCCTGACGTGGACCTGGTGACCGCCGACGGCTCCAGCGCACAACAGAGTCCCCGCGGCCCCTATCGCCAGGAGCTGCTCTATGCCCTGCGCAGCACCCAGGACAACGACACGGCGATCTGGAATGTGGCGCCCGCGCTGAATACGCCCAAGCTGCCGCAGAGCGTCACTCCTGACAATTTCTGGCAGCATCCAACCCCGGCATTCGCGGCGGCTTCCTCCTCAGCGCAGAGTATCGCCTCGATTCCGTCTGGTGAGGAAGTTGTGACAGATTCTCATCCAGCCCCTCCGCTGACTACGACAAACAGCGGGAGTCTGCCCGGCAGTGGAAACGAGTCAGCAATGGGCGAACGGCTGCCGGAGCTGATTGGTTACGCTCCCCGTATGCTTGAAGTCAGCCACCGTGTCCGGCTGGTGGCTCCGCGCTCCACGCCGGTGCTGATCGAGGGGCCGACTGGTTCAGGCAAGGAACTGGTTGCCGAGGCGCTGCACCGGCTCTCGCACCGCAGCCGCAAACCCTTTGTCGCCATCAACTGCGCGGCGATTCCAGAAGCACTCCTGGAAGCCGAACTTTTCGGCCACACACGCGGCGCCTTCACCGGCGCGGTGCAGGGGCGCGTTGGGCGCATCGAGGCCGCCGATGGCGGCACACTCTTTCTGGATGAGATCGGCGAGATGCCGCTCAGTTTGCAATCCAAGCTGCTGCGCTTCGTCGAGTGCGGAGAACTGCAACGTGTGGGCGACAACGAGACGGTAAAAGTAGATGTGCGCATCCTGGCAGCCACGCACCAACCGCTGGCTCAGCGTACCCAGACCGGCGCCTTTCGCCCCGACCTTTATTACCGGCTGGCCGTCTTTCTCATCCGTACCCCGTCGCTGGCCGAGCACAGAGGGGATCTGCCGCTGCTGATTGACCACATTCTGGCGCGACTGGGCCGTGACAACCCCGTGAAGCGGGTCGACCAGGGCGCGCAAGCCAAGCTCGCCTCGCATGATTGGCCGGGCAATGTGCGCGAGCTCGAACACGTGTTGGAGCGAGGCGCTATCCTGGCCGGCGATGCGGCTGTCATCACGGCGCGGGAGATCGACTTTGGGCTGGCGGTGAATTAAACGCAGCTAGCAGCTAACAGTTCTACTGTTTGCTGTTCGCTGACAGCTGATAGCTGTCAGAAGGAGGCACGCATGGGATCGCAGGTTGAAACTCAACTCAGCGACCAGATTGCCCGCTACCTTGATTTGGCCACCAGCGAGGCCAAGTTGACCGCGGCCAACTTGGCCAATATCGATACGCCAGGCTACCGGGCTATGGGCATGGATTTTGAGGCCGAGATGCGTGAGGCGATGACGGACGTGCAGCAGGGAAGCGCAACACGTCCAGTCCGCCTCAAAGCCGAAGACGGGCTGATCGCGCGGCCTGACGGCAACAATGTCTCCATGGACCGCGAAGGCCTGAATCTGGCCGATGCGCAACTCAAATTCAAGACTGGCGTAGCGCTGCTCCATCTGGAGTACCAGCGAGTCATGGACGCCATCCATTCCGATAGCAAGTAACTGCTGGACTCCGGTTTGTCTTGGACTTTCTCCATGCTTCTGGCCGGGAGCATGGAGAGTCACGTGCAGCAACTGATTCCAAAGGGAGAAGACGATGAACCTTTTCGCGATGCTGGAGACCTCGGGCAGCGCCATGCAGGCCGAGCGGATACGCGCCGAGGTGGTGGCGGCCAACATGGCCAACGCGGAGACGACACGCACGGCCACCGGCGGCGCATACCACCGTCAGCATGTGGTCTTCGCCGCCAATGCCGGTGATCCGGAGTTCGCCAACACGTTGAATGTGGCCTCGGGAAGCCTTGCTTCGACGCCATCAACTGCGTTTCCCGCGCCCCTGCCGCCGCTGGGCGGGAATGCCTCTGGGCAGACGGCGCCGGGTGTGCACGTAGCGGCCGTGGTTGAGGACCCGTCGCCTCCGCTGAGGCGCTATGATCCCGGAGATCCGGATGCCGGACCGGATGGCTATGTCTCCTATCCGGACATTAATCCTCTCACAGAGATGGTGGATCTCATGGGGGCGACACGTGCTTACGGACTCAATAGTTCCGCCGTGCAAGCGGAAAAGGGCATGATCAGCTCGGCGCTGGAGATTGCCAAGGCGTAGGGTCTGGATGGGCCGAACCAGGCCGGCATGAACAGGGAGAATCCATGATTACCGCTATCAACCCCATGACCACCGCGGCGCATGCGCTCCAGGGGCTTTCTGGAGCAGGAGCGCAATCGAGCGCATCTTCAATCGGCGGCCAAGGTGAAGCCTCAACTCCGTTTTCCGATCTGTTGACCGATGCGGTTGGCCAGGTGGATAAGCTGGAAGACCAGGCTCACGCCGCCGTTACCGGACTGATGAGCGGCTCCGGCGTGGATGTGCACCAAGCGATGATCGCTGCGCAGAAGGCGAGCATGGCATTTGAGCTGGCGCTGGCGGTGCGCAACAAGGCCGTTCAGGCCTACCAGCAAGTAATAGGAATGCAGTTCTAACAGAAGGCAATGCGGCGGGACACCCAGACCATGGCTACCGGAACACAGTTGGAAAAGAGCGCGCCATTGATGCCCGGGCAGCCCCAGTGGACCGACAGGCTGGCAGGGCTTTGGGGGCGAACGCGGGTGCGCTGGGCGCAGATGCAGCCGGCGCAGCGCAGTTGGGCGCTGTTGGCGGCGTTGCTGCTAACCGCTCTGCTTGGAGGCCTTCTGTGGTACGGCCTGCGCACGGACTGGCGCACCCTCTATGCGGATATGGATCCGGAGGACGCTCGCCAGGCCGGCCAGGCCCTGGCCCAGGCGCAGATTCCCTTTGAGTCCTCCGCTAACGGTGCGGGGATTCTGGTTCCGGCCGCGCAACTCGACAAGGCGCGGCTGGTGACCGCGGCCAAGGGCCTGAAGAGCGGACGGCTGGGCTTTGAGATCTTCGACAAGCCCAATTGGGTGGGCTCGGAGTTTGACGAACAGGTCAACTATCAGCGCGCCCTTGAAGGCGAACTGGAACATACGGTTGGCTCGCTTACCGACGTCGAGTCGGCGCGGGTTCACCTTGTGCTGCCTCACGACTCACTCTTTCGAGACCAGGAGAGGCCGGCCAAGGCCTCAGTTGTGCTCAAGCTGCGTCATCGCACGTTGGCCGACGGAGAGCCGGAGGCAATTCGCAATCTGGTAGCCTCGGCCGTCGACGGGCTGACGCCGGATCGCGTAGTTCTGGTTGATGCGGCAGGCAATCAGCCACTGGGGCCAAAGACGCCCGACGCGCAGCGGCTAAGCGCCGAAGAGAGCCTGGAGCAAAAGCTGGTCGCCACGCTTGAGCCGGTGACCGGCGCGGGCAACGTGCGCGCCTCGGTGACCCTGGACTACAACCCGGCGGCGACAGAGGAGACGCAGGAGAACTACGATCCCGACCAGACGGTGACGCTGTCAATGCAGCGCACCGAGCAATCTTATGGCGCGCAGCCGGTGGCTGCCGGAGTTCCTGGCACGGCCTCCAATGCTCCCAACGCGCAGGCCTTGCCCGTTTATCCGCAGCAGAGCACAGCGCCGCAGACGGCCAAGAGCGAGACCGGAACCTACGCTGCCTCGAAGACGGTGCGGCACGTAGTCGAGAATCCCGGCAGGGTGCGGCGGATGACCGCGGCGATTGTGGTGAATGATCGGTTGGTGCAGGCCGCCAGCAAAGGCAGGGCGGCGCAATGGCAGCCGCGCTCGCCCGATGAATTGCGCAATCTGACAGCGCTGGCGCAGGCCGCGGTGGGCTTCGACAGTGGTCGGGGAGATCTGTTGCAGGTGGAGGATCTAGCCTTCGACGAAAACCGTCTGCAACCTCCGATTACCATGACCGGTCAATTGCTGGCTGCGGCAGAAGCCTCGCCCGTGGTGGTCAAGTATGCAGTTCTGCTGGTTTGCATTCTGGTGATTGTGGCCTTTGGAGTACGCCCAGCGGTGCGGCGCGCCAGTATTGGCACAGTGACTAAGGAAGGCAAAGGGCGAATCAAGGAACTTTCCGGACCGGTCGAAGTTGCCGAAGCGCGTGTACTGCGACCCCCTGAGCCTGCCGAATTGGACCCGGAGCGGATCAGAGCGCAAGAGATCTTCGAGCAGGTGAGTGGCCACCTCAAGCGAGAACCCACGCAAAGCTCCCGGCTGCTGCAAAGCTGGATTCACTCCGACTGATCGGCTGAGCGGAGGGAGTGGGGACGGTGACTTCAGATGTCTAGCTGCAAGGTGAGAACACTGCGCATTTAGAACGCGGCAAGGGAAGGAAGAAGGGTTTGGCCGAAGCGGATACCCAAAGCGAAGCAGCACGGCGTCGCGGGACGGCGAGCATGAGCGGAACGCGCAAGGCGGCCGTTCTGTTGGTGGCAGTGGGCGAGGAGCTGGCCAAGGAGATTCTGCGCGCCTTGCCGGAGGCGGACGTGCAGCGGCTTACCGAGGAACTGGCCGATCTGCGCGGTATTACGCCGAACATGTCCGCGGAGATTCTGGAGGAGTTCTGGGAGCTATTGGAGACGCAGAACTTCATGATGCATGGGGGGCTGGACTACGCCAGCCGCCTGTTGGTGGAGACCTTTGGCAAGGAGCGCGCTGATGACTTGCTGGCGCTAGTGCGCCGCTCTCAGGAGGCAGCGCAAGGCAATCTTGCCAAGCTGCAACGCACGGACCCGCAGCAGTTGGGCAAGCTGCTGGATGGCGAGCATCCGCAGACGATTGCTCTTGTGCTGGCCCACCTGGATCCGCGCCGCGCCGCGATGGTGCTGGATAACCTGAGCGAGGACCACAAGGTTCTCTCCGTCCAACGGCTGGCTGAAATGCGCCAGTTTTCTCCCGAGATGGCGCAGAAGGTGGCCCACATTCTGCATCGTCGTCTGGAAAGCGTCGGCGACACGGCGCGCAAAAGTTACTCTGGCTTCAAAGCGGTGGCCGATCTGCTGAACCGTCTCAATGCCGAGGAGTCGAAGAAGATACTGGAATCGATCGAGGATAGCCAGCCGGAGCTGGCTCTGGCGATTCGCAACCTGATGTTTACGTTTGAAGATCTGGTAACTGTGCCGCCCGCCACCATTCGCGAGATTGTCTCGGGTGTGGACAAGCGGCAATTGGCGCTGGCATTGCGCGGCGCCAACGACGAATTGCGCGCACAGATTTTCAAATCCATGAGTTCGCGAGCCGTGGAGATGCTGAAGGAAGACATGGAGGTTCTGGGTCCGGTGCGCTCGAGCGAGGTGGCGCAGGCTCAGCAGGAGATTCTCAATCTGGCGCGCCGCCTGGAGGCCGAAGGCAAGGTGGTGCTAAAGCTTGAGACCGGCGACGAGATGCTGGTTTAACGATAGCAACCGGCGAATAGTTCGCAGTTGGCGTCCATAGACTTTCAATTGATCATTGTTGGCTGAGGAGAGGAATTATTGCCGCAGATGGAATCAGCACCGTGCAAGGGCACCAGCGGGCGCGTCGAGATATTTGAATATCCGGCTGGGCCCGGAGCGTCCTCAATCGCCGAATTGAATGGATGGGAGTGCGTTGAGGAGGAAGCGCCCAGTCCTAACGATGTCCATGCACACAAGGCCGGTGGCAGAGCCATCGAAATGCGATCGTACGCGGATTTTGAACAGCGGCTGGCCGAAGAGACGCGCTGCTCCTACGAGTCCGGCCGCGAACGCGGCCAGCAGGAGGGCCGGCAAGCCGAGCGCGAGGTGCAGGCCGCTTCGTCGGCAGGGGCGGAGCAGGAGCGAAAAAGGCAGGCGGCGGGGCTGATCGAGAGTTTTACGCTGGAACGGGAACGCTATCTGCAAAAGGTTGAGCATGAGGTCGTGAAGCTGGCTCTGGCAATTGCGGCACGCATTCTTCGCCGCGAGGCGCAGATGGATCCTCTGCTGCTGACCGGTGCGGTTCGGGTGGCGCTGGGGCAACTCTCCGGCTCAACAGAAGTGCGGCTGCGCGTGCCTGAGTTGGAGCTTGAGCTTTGGACGGAGGCCATCGCCCTGCTGCCCAATCTGGCCGTGAAGCCAACTGTGACGGTGGGCGAAGGCATGAGGCTGGGCGATTGCGTGGTTGAGACTCAGCTGGGCAGCGTGGATCTAGGGGTTCGTGCGCAGTTGGGAGAGATTGAACGGGGCTTTTTTGATCGCGCCGGTGGTCTGCGGACGAAGGCTTCCAAAACCGAGGCAGTAGCGGCTGCTCCCGTCGGAGCGACCCAGGGGAGCGGCGCATGACGCAGATGCTGGAACGCTATTTTGGCCGGTTGGAGCGTGGTCAGCCATGGCGCTGGCGCGGGCAGGTGCTCGAATCAGTGGGCCAGACGATCGAATCGGCTGGGCCGCTGGCTTCAGTGGGCGAGTGCTGCGAGATTCAGGATCAGTCTGGTCACGCCCATCTGGCCGAGGTGATCGGTTTTCGCGGCTCCAATGTGCTGTCGATGCCCGTCGAAAGCACGGAGGGAATTCGCTTTGGAAACCAGGTGTCTGCTTTAGGCGTTAGCCCTGAGATCGAGGTGGGGCCGGCACTGATGGGCAGGGTATTGAATGCGTTGGGCGCGCCAATCGATGATGGCCGGCCGCCTCTCGTTTCGCAGATGCTGCCCCTCGATGGGATCATTCGTTCGCCGCTGGACCGGGTGCCGATTCGCACGCCGCTGGGAACGGGAATCCGCGTTCTCGATGCATTGCTGACGGTGGGCCGGGGACAGCGCGTAGGGATTTTCGGCGGCTCCGGGGTGGGCAAGAGTACGCTGATCGGCATGATGACCAGAAACACGGAGGCGGATGTGACGGTGGTGGGCCTCGTGGGTGAGCGTGGCCGCGAGGTGGGTGAGTTTCTGGAGGATTCGCTGGGCGTTGCAGGCCGCGCCCGCTCGGTGGTGGTGGTTTCAACTTCCGATCAGTCGCCGCTGATGCGTATGCGAGCGGCGCTGGCCGCAACTACCATTGCCGAGTACTTTGCAGCCCAGGGAAAGCACGTGCTGCTGGTGCTGGACTCGTTGACCCGCTTTGCCATGGCTGCGCGCGAGATTGGACTGGCTGCGGGAGAACCTCCAACCAATAAAGGATATACACCCTCGGTCTTTACCCGTCTGGCGAAGTTGGTGGAGCGCACCGGTCAGTTCCGGGTTGGCTCGATTACCGCTTTTTATACCGTCTTAATGGAGGGCGACGATCAGCAGGATCCGCTGGTTGACGCGGTACGATCGCTGCTCGATGGTCACGTTGTGCTCTCGCGCGCACTGGCTGCCGAAGGCTGGTATCCGCCCATCGAACTGCTGGACTCCATCAGCCGATTGATGCCAGCCGTGACCCAGCCCGCGCATCGCGAACAGGCGGCGTTGATACGCAGGCTGCTGGCCGTCTACGCCCGCTCTGAAGATCTGGTGCGTATTGGAGCTTACAAACCCGGATCAGATCCGGATCTTGACCGCGCCCTGAGATCGCGCGAAGCGATGCGTGCTTTCATGACCCAGGAAGCGCGCGAGCAGCTTCGCTATTCTGACTGTGTGCAACGGCTTGCCCGTCTGGCGGCGGAGATTTAGCGAATGGCCATCTCGCGCGCCTTACGACGCCTGCTGCGCATCCGGAATCTCGAGGAGGAACAGCATCGTATGGCGTTGGAATCAGCGCTCGGTGAACTGAGTCACCTGCAAGACGCGATGGCGGCTACCGCCGAGCGGGAGCGCAAGGGCCGGAGCCTGATCCAGGCCGGTGCTCGTACCAACCAGTTGCCGGATCGGTTGGCCGGCCTGGAGGAGACGCGCGCGGCTGACCGTCTCATGGCCTTGCTCGAACCAAGAATATCGATCAAGGAAGATGAGGTTACAGCTCACCGCCAGGAGTTTCTTCGGAAGAGGATAGAGCGTCGCCAGGCCGAGATTCTGATCGAGGAGGCCGAGGCTAGCGATGACATCCAAGCCGACCGGCGCAGCCAGCAATCTCTCGACGACTGGTACAGCTCCCGGCAATTTCGTGATGGAGTTGATGCTGAACCGCCCATCTCCGCCGAGGAAGAATTTCCCACTTCCATGCTGACTGCTCCCAAACCATCGGCCAAGGAGCCTCCGTCGTGCGCCGGAAAGAGAACTTGAGGAAAAACACACGCGGAATGCACGTCGACTTCCCGAATCGGAATTGCTGCTTCCAATGTTGACAATGTTCTAACATGCCGTGGAGTTATTTTGGCACACCGTCTGCTCTACTCCTTCCCATGACCGTTGCCGCAACAATCGAAATTAGAACGTGTGGAAGGCAGGCGTCGGATTCTGACATGGTTCACGGCGTGGAAGTTGCTGGGACGGTCGCGCCGGGCTTCTCGCCCTCCGCGATTCCAGCGGCAGCGAGCTTTCGCGCTGGATGGCAATCGCTGTTGGATTCAATGGGCGCCAGACAGGCGGAATCAAAAGAAAATGTTTCCGGCCTAGACGGCTACAAAGAATCCGGAGCCGTGGCCGATCGAGTGATGCTGTTCGTAGAGCCGGTGCCGGCAGAAGCCTTGATGAACTCTTCCGAAAGAGCCGCAACTCTGTCAGCGGACAAGAGCCTCCGTTTGAGTCAGGGGACAGAGCAGGGAAGCGGACAATCGGGCGCAGGGCCGGCGTTGTCTTCTCTCACCGTTCATGAAGGAGCACAGCCGGATGCCGCGGCGGAGAGCCTCTCAGGAATTCGATGGAGGGCTTCTTCAACCAAAACATCAAACAAAACAGAAGAGAAGAAACCTGAGGCTGCGGGAACCAAATTGGCTGGCAGCCCGCGACCTGTTCTATCTGGTAATACCGCTCATGATCTCGCCCAATCGGAGGGTACTCCAGGCGTAACGATTTCCGATGCGGTTCAGACACCCGTACCAGCATCCGTCGTAAACATTCCGCAGAACGCGTCGACGCCAGTGATTGCTAGTCCGAGTGCCAGCAGCACTGTTGAGCAGGCGCAATCAAAGCCAGCTGATCTTCCTGATGCTCTTCCTGCGGGCCCGCCGTCCGGTTTTGCATCATCTCCCCGCGCTTCGCATGCGATGATGCCGGATGGCTCCAGTTCACTCCGTTCCGGCGACTTTTCAGAGGCTGTGAACGATGACGCGAATATGGGGACGGGAAAGGCTGAAAAAGACGCGGAGCAAGAACAAACATCGGCAGTGGAAAGCTTAAGAGGTAACTCTGACCGGACTATCAACAATTCATTTGCACCGGCCTTCAAGGCAACTGCACCGGCGAATGGTCCGGACGAAGCATTGTTGTCCACAGCGGGAGCTACTGAGGGAGCAGCTTCACTTGAAATTTCCGCGCTGGGTCGAAATCAGGCGCAAACAGGAACGCTGGGTCATGATCCGGCTTTGCCAGGGTCACAGAGCCAGCCCCCAATTCAGGAAATTGCATCAAACACCGGGGAGATTCCCGCGCAATCGGTGAGCCGGGGCGTGGCCAAGATACCAACTGAGACTGCCCGCGGCGGAAAGTCTTCTGGAGAGGACAAATTGCGGAGTGTGCCTACAGGCGGTTCGGTTGATTTAGTGCAGCAGGTGAACCGACTTGTGGACGGGCAACCATCTGCTGCGACGGCAGATGCCTCCGGGATGACGCGCGATCAGGCTGGCGCTCTTCCGGCTGTCAGCGCGGCGGAAGCCTCGAGGGTTGCTCCGGCCGGGCCAGACTCACGCGAGGTTTTTGCGACTCTCGATACAGAGGGCGCGCTGGGACGCCCGACGTGGATTCAAGCCGGAGCGCAACGAGCCGAGGCAGGCTTTCAGGATCCTGTTCTGGGTTGGGTTGGAGTGCGGGCGAATTCCGGCGGTGGCGGAGTTCGAGCAGAGTTGGTAGCCGGTTCAGCCGATGCGGCCCTGGCGTTAAGCAGCCACATGGCCGGACTGAACGTTTATCTTGCCGAGAGCCACACGACGGTCGAGTCGCTAACGCTGGCCGCGCTCACAGGCGGGTCGTCCGGAGGAGGAGGCGACCGCAGTTCAGGGGAGGGAATGCAGCAAGGAACAGAGCAGCAGACGGGGCAGGGCGCCGATACCGGCTCGTTCTCCGGTCCTCCCACCGAGCGTGACGCGCCAATGGAGGCATCACCAACGGCGTGGCGGGAGGGCGGCGTGCAGACAGCAACGCAGGGAGGCGGCCACATTTCGGTGATGGCCTGAAAGGAAGGCACGGATTAGAAAACGAGCGGCTCCGGAAACGATCAGACCGGAGAACGCAAACGAGATAGCGGTCAGGCAGGACGAGAGAAGGCAAGCTGGAGCAATAAAAACGAGGAGGCAACATGGCAGCAGCAATTATGAATCACCATCTGACGGCAGAGCAGGCTCTTACGGATAAAACCACATCGTCAATGGCGACCGGTAGCGAGAGCAACGATAGCAGCGCAAGCAGCGATTCGGCCACCATCACAGCCAATGATTTTCTGACGCTGCTGGTGACCGAGATGCAGAACCAGGATCCAACTGCGGATGTCGATCCCAACGAGTACATCAATCAGTTGGTGAATGTAAACAGCCTGGAGCAGTTGATTTCGATCAACCAGACCTTGACGACGGATTCGGGCAGCTCGACTGCAACTTCTGGCAGCAGTAATGCTGCGCAGGCGCAAACGTCGATTCATGGGGTTGCTAAGCAGGCCTCCGCACTGGCGGCTTCGAACAGTTCGGCGACAACCGTTCCCGGCGCCATCAACGCGGCGGCGGCCAAACTGGCGCCCGGCAATCTCGCTATTCCCGCAACCAATCCGTCAGCCCTGCGTGTGGCACAGGCGATGAATGGAGAGCCTCAATAGTGATCCCATGGGCCGGACGTGGCTCATGACAACCAGTTCATCCGTTGGCCAGCAAGGCCAGCGCCAACTTCAGAGGAAGTCAAGAGGAGAGCACAATGCCCAGCTTTTATATCCCACTCAGCGGTCTCAACGCCGATTCAACGGCGCTGAACACCATCGCCAACAATCTTTCGAATATGAACACCACAGGCTTCAAGACGCAGACTACGAACTTCAGTGATCTGTTTTACCAACAGGTGAGCACAACCGGTTCGGGAGACGAGATTCAGGCTGGAACAGGAGTGCAAGTGGCCTCGAACAGCACTGATTTCACGGGCGGCTCGATCGCCTCAACCGGCGTTTCAACTGATGCGGCCATCGACGGCACGGGCTTTTTTGTGCTGAACAATAACGGAGGCCAGTTATATACCCGCGACGGCAACTTCCAGTTAAGTTCAAATGGAACGCTGGAATCCACTGCCGGCCAGGCGGTGATGGGCTATCCGGCCACGAACGGCGTGGTGAACACCAGCGGAGCTTTGACCACTATCGTGATTCCCACTGGCCAGGCGATGCAGCCTTCGGCGACGACGACCTTCAGCATGACGCAAAACCTGGACTCCGAGTCCGCCGTAGGAGCTACCGCCTCCGGCCCGGTGACGGTTTATGACTCGTTGGGCAACAGCTACGTTGCCACCGTGAATTACACCAAGACGGGCAACAACACCTGGTCTTACAGCATCTCAATGCCGGACACACTGACGCCCAACTCAACCAACGCGGGAGCAGTTTCAACGATCAATTATGACTTTGGAGCGAGCGGCGGCACGTTGGGCACCGTCGATCCGGGAACGAACCTGACGATCACCGCACCGGCTACGGCAGGAGGCACAGCCACCACATCGCTGCCAACCTTTACAGGCTCTCCGGAGACGGTTGCCGATTATGTGACAGACCTGAACACCGCGTTGGGAGCGGCCGGCATCACGGTTGGCGCTGGCGGCGTGACGGTCACGTCGACTGCGGCTGGCGAGTTGACCATCTCAGGCACCAACATCTCCACCAGTGGAAGCGTGATCCAGGACCCGGTGGGAGCCAACACAACCGGGGCACTAACCTTCAATTCCAGCGGCAGCCTGGTTGACCCGGCTGGAGATGTGAGCGGAATTTCCTTTGCTGGACTCTCTGACGGAGCGGCAACGATGAACATGACCTGGGATCTTTACGGCGCTGCAAACACAGGGAATATCAGCGAGACCGCGGCGGCCAACTCCACCTCGTCCACCAAACAGAACGGATACACAAGCGGCGAGTATCAGAGTTTCACCATCGGCTCAAATGGCATTGTGGCTGCCACATACTCGAATGGCCAAACCCAGAATGTGGGGCAACTGGCGATCGCCTCGGTAAACAGCGAGCAGGGGCTGGTCGACGTAGGATCAACAGAATTTGAGACCAGCAACGCCTCAGGACAAGCTACTGTGGGCGTAGCAGGGACCGGCGGACTCGGCACCCTGGAAGGCAGCTCGCTGGAGGCCTCGAATGTGAATATCTCTGCAGAGTTCTCTGATCTGATCATCGCCCAGCGCGCCTTCGAGGCCAATTCCAAGGCAGTGACCACCTTCGACACCGTTACCCAGGAAACCATCAACATGATCCACTAAAACGACGGGCTGAGGTGATCCTTTCCCATCCTGGGACGGCCTGAAGGCCGTCCCAGGGTTTTCAGCGGAGCACTCAAGCGCCGTGACCGCTGCGCAACTCGATAAACAGCCCCGTTGCCTCGGCCAGCAACTGTCCTCTTGCGTTCAGAATCCGAGCTTCGGTCCAGTGCTTGCGGCCTTCGCTGCGCTTGAGCCGGCCCTCCAGCCGAAGCGGCGCGCCCGAGTGAACAGGGCGCAGGAAGTCGATCTCCAACCGTCGAGTCATCGCTGTTACCCCCGTCGCCCGCACCGATTTGCTCATGGCTTCATCCAGCAGAGTGGTGATAACGCCACCATGCAGGTAACCGGGCTGTCCTTCGAATTTATCGGAAATTGCAGGCAGGCAAAACACGGCGCCATCGCCAGCCATTAGAAACTCAAGTTGCAGCCCGGCAGGATTGGCGGAGCCACAGCCGAAGCAGCGACTCTGAGCCTTGTGCTCTACAGGAATAAAGTTTTCGGCGGAATTGTCCACGAAAAAAGCCTTCCTCTCTGGTATTTATTGATTTTCGCAGACTTTATTCGCCTCAGTGCATCGAACCCAATGGAGGGATTCCATCATGGACCGCAGAACCGCAATCAAGCACATGGGTGGCGTGGCGAGCGCGCTGCTGTTGACCGAAGCACTGCACTCACAGACGCCCGCAGTCAGCCAAATAGCGCCGGCGCCGCCAACAGGGCTATTCACACTGCCCCCGCTGCCTTACGCCTACGACGCGCTGGAGCCCTACTTCGACGCTGAAACCATGCACCTGCACCACGACAAGCACCACCAGGCCTATGTAAACAATCTGAACGCCGCCGTAGCCGCGCATCCCGAACTGGCAGGCAAGACCGTGAACGAATTGGTGGCGAATCTGAACACCTTGCCTGAGGCCGCCCGCACCGCCGTGCGCAACCAGGGCGGAGGTCACGCCAACCACTCTTTCTGGTGGCCTACGCTGGGCAAGGGTGGTGCTGCGCCCGTCGGCGAGCTGGCCAAAGCCATCGACCTGAAGTTCGGTTCGCTCTCCGGCTTTCAGGAAAAGCTGACCGCCGCGGCGATGAGCGTCTTCGGCAGTGGATGGGCCTGGCTGGTCAAGTTGCCCGACGGCATGGTAGCAATCGAAACCACGCCCAACCAGGACAGCCCTCTCACCGTTGGCCACATACCAGTGCTGGTCGTGGACGTCTGGGAGCATGCCTATTACCTGAAGTATCAGAACCGGCGCGCCGAGTATGTGAAGGCCTTTTTGCAGGTGCTCAACTGGGATTATGTGAGTGGACAATTTGCGCAGAAAACGTAGGCGAAGGCGGGTACAATTTTTTCAGTGGTGGATCAATAGGACGGGCTGGTGCCCGTCCTATTTCCGTTTGGACTTGCATCCAGCTTGTTGCATGTGTGCTTTGCTTTTGTGTAGTGCTCAAATTTCACCACCTGTTAATGACCTTTCTCGACCGAGTTGAATAACCTTGTCTCAGATAACCTGAAGTGTCTTACAGACGCGTCACCCTTACCACCCAAGCATAGAGAGAACAGGCATGTGTTTGCGGACGCCGGTCTAGAGAAGGGTGTGCTCAACTCAGGTGCAGTGCTTATGCGCAGCGCTTCAGGTTCGAGCAAAGAGAAAGGTGTATACACCATGACGGTACGCTGGGGAAAATGCTCGAATTTCAAGAACTGCAAGGATGCCCAACGACAGCTGCATATTCCCATTCCAACGGGAGCTCCATTCATTTGTCCCGAGTGTAAGCAAGCGTTGTTGGATGAAGACACCGACCAGGCCAATAACGATAAGGCAGCCGATGCAACTCCTGAAATAGCACCCATCATAGCCCCAACCAGTGCCGGCAGAAAGCCAGTCGCGGCTGGCGTTGTCGTGGCTTTGATTTTGCTGGTTGGGATTGCATGCTTCTTCATGTGGGGCAAGTTGCACAAAGCGAATGCTGGGTTGAAGAATATGCCTAAGCCGATTCTTCGCCTGGCCGGTTCCAATACGATTGGAGATACGCTGGGACCTGCGCTGGCAGAGGCCTTTCTCAAACAGCGTGGAGCAACGGATGTTCGCATCCTTCCAGGAGCCAGTCCCCAAGAGAAGATTGTTCAGGCTTTGTTGCCGGGCGACAGTAAGGCTTCTGTCATCACGATTGCGGCTCACGGCTCAGCAACTGCATTTACCTCCCTGGCTGGAAACGGTTGCGAGATCGGCATGGCTTCAAGGAGGATCAAGGCGGATGAAGCGGCAAAACTAGCGACGTTGGGCGATATGAACTCAGCTGCGAACGAACACATCCTTGGCCTTGATGGCATTGCTGTGATCGTCAACCCCTCCAACTCCACCGATAGGCTCAGCAAAGAGCAGATCATGAAGATCTTTACCGGCGAGATGATCGACTGGTCGCAGCTCGGATCCTCTCACGGAGCGATCAAGATTTACGCAAGAGACGATAATTCAGGAACATACGATACATTCAAAACCCTTGTGCTGGCAGGCAAACCGCTGGCGCCGGGAGCGCAAAGGTTCGAGGACAGCAAGGCACTCTCTGATGCCGTCGCTGCGGACCCAAACGGCATTGGCTTCATCGGCCTGCCCTACATTCAAAGCGCCAAACCTGTGGCCGTATCTGAAAAGGGGACACAAGCGCTGCTGCCCACCCGGCTCACTGTGAGCACGGAAGACTATCTCCTGTCGCGCAGGCTCTATCTCTACACACCCGCCACGCCGAGCGACACGTATACGCGGCAGTTTATTGAGTTTGCTCTCTCCAAGCAGGGACAGGATGTGGTTGAGGCAAGCGGTTTCGTTGCCCAGAATGTTGCGCAGGTAGCGCAGACAGTATCCGGAGATGCGCCGGACGAGTACAAGCAACTGACACAAGACGCAAATCGCCTTTCGCTCGATTTCAGGTTCCAATCGGGGCAAACGGCTCTGGACAACAAGGCAAAAGTTGATCTGGACCGTGTCGTCTCGCTGATTGCGGACCTGAAAGTGGCAGGAGACAAGGTCATGCTCTTCGGATTCTCTGACAGTACAGGATCACCCGCTGCCAACCAAGCGCTCTCGTTGAGCCGCGCCAAGGTGGTAGCGAGTCAGTTTGCTGAGCGAGGCATGACTCTGGCGATTGTGCGTGGGTTCGGCGCGAGAATGCCTGTTGCCTCCAACGACAGCGACGATGGCCAGGCGAAGAATCGGCGCGTAGAGATCTGGATCAAGAAGTGATGCAATTGGGCCGCGAAGGGCGAATCGAGAACATACCCGATTCGCCCTTCGCGTTATACTAAAAATTACTATGGCAACCGAAAAAACCTTCTATTTAGAGACCTTCGGCTGTCAAATGAACGCTCATGACTCGGAGAAGGTCATCGGGACATTGGAGCACGAGGGCTACCGGCAGGTCGTCTCGGAGGACGATGCCAGCCTGATCCTCTACAACACCTGCTCGATTCGCGATAAAGCTGAACAGAAGGTCTTCCACCGCCTCGACGAATATAAGCGCCAACACAGGGCAGGGAAGCGTTTTGCCGTTCTGGGCTGCGTGGCGCAACAGGAGGGCGAAAAAATCTTTGAGAGGACACCCTACGTCTCTCTCGTCTCTGGCTCGGCTTCCTATCGCAAACTTCCCGAGATGCTGGCCCGTTTGGAAGCCGGCGAGACACGCATCACCGGCCTCGACGACCGTCAGACCGATGAGACTTTCGAGACCGAATTTACTGCTCGCCAGAATCCCTATCGAGGCTACATCACAATTATTGAAGGCTGCGATAAGTTCTGCGCCTACTGCGTGGTTCCCTATACCCGAGGCCGTGAGCGCAGCCGCGGTTCAAGTTCTGCGCTGGCCGAGGCGCGGCGCATCGCCGACCAGGGCTATACCGAGATTCAACTGCTGGGACAAAACGTGAACAGCTACCGCGATCCAGAAGGGAAACGCAGCTTTGCCGAGCTGCTAGCTGCCGTTGGTCAGGTCGAGGGCATTCACCGGGTGCGTTTTACCACCAGCCACCCGCGCGACTTTACCCGTGATATCGTAGAGGCCATCGACACCATACCGACGCTCTGCGACCACGTTCATCTGCCGGTCCAGTCCGGTTCCTCCCGTGTGCTCAAAGCGATGAACCGAGAGTACACGCGCGAGGATTACCTGGAGCGCATCGAATGGATCAAAAAGGCGCGACGGCCTATCTCGATTTCGACGGATATAATTGTTGGATTTCCTGGCGAGACGGAAGACGACTTCATCCAGACGATGGACCTCTTGGACGAGGTTGAGTACGATTGCGTTTACGGTTTTAAATATTCTGGCCGGCCCAATACGCCTGCCTTGACCATGATCGATTCCATCTCAGAGGCTGAGAAGGCACAGAGGCTTAAAGTGTTGCTTGACCGCCAGAGAGAGATTCAAAGAGTGAATTATATGAAGCATCTGGGGGAGTTTGTGGAGGTCATGGTCGAGGGAGTAAATCTTCCCCGGCAGCAGATTATCGGACGGAGCAGCCAGAACAAGCCGGTAAATTTTACCTGCGCACAAGCGATTGCCCCTGCGCCCGGAAGCTATCGACAGGTGAAGATTACTGCGACGCATCCCAATAGTTTGGTAGGCGAGGAAGTCTAAAATCAGATCTGGCGATGGAAAGGGGAACTCATGGATATCGAAGTTCGTATACGCGGGCTGATGATGGACCCGACCACCAGTATGCCGATCGTGGTCCTCAAGGACGTGTCTTCTGAAACGGTGATGCCCATATGGGTGGGCATCTTCGAGGCCAACGCCATTGCACTCGAATTGGAGAAGGTTGCAGTGCCGCGCCCTACGACGCATGACCTGGCAAAAAACCTTATCTGTCACCTGAATGGTACGCTGGAACGTGTTGTTATATCGGACCTTAAGGACGACACGTTCCTGGCTTCGTTGTGGCTGCGTCAGGGAAATGAGCCTATGGTTATCGACGCACGACCGTCGGATGCGATTGCGCTGGCGTTACGTGCAGATTGCCCGATTTATGTCACCGAACAAGTGATGCAGTCGGCCAAACTGAACACAGCGGCTTCGGCGGAGGGACAAACTGCCGAGCAATTGCGGGGTTGGCTGGAAGGGCTCAACGACGAAGACCTGGGACGTTACAAGATGTAGAGAGAGTGTTATCCTCTGGAAGATGAGGATGTTATAGGTTTATCCCATCATGAACGGCTTGAAGAGATTTTGGCGACACATCACCGATGGCATGGCTCTCGGCCAGCTTTGGAGCCAATTCCACGCCGATGCCCGCTTCAGCTACAGGCTTTATACACAGGAAATTGATTCACGACGCAAACCTGGTGTCGGAAGGATCAGGCATATATTCAGGATGGCCAAGCTATTTCTGTGGGCCATTCTTGACAAACTTTCTCCTGCGCGCCGCGTCCTTCTACTGGTCGCACTGATTTTGTTTGTCCCCAGTATGCACCTGACTGGCTTTACAACCAGCGGGATCTTTTGGGGCTGCATTTTGCTGTTGCTAGTGCTGGTTCTCGAAGTAGCTGATCGAGTCGTGATGAAGCGCGACCTGCAGATTGCCAAGGAAATTCAGGCTTGGCTTCTGCCTCCGGGGCCACCGCAGGTGCCTGGCATACAGATTGCCTTTGCTACGCGTCCTGCCAATACGGTAGCCGGAGACTATTACGACGTTTTTCCTCGCCCTGGAACCCATTCGATCGAAGGCACCTACCTGATCGTCATTGCTGATGTAGCAGGCAAGAGCATCCCGGCTGCGATGCTAATGGCCACCTATCAGGCCAGCCTGAAGACTCTGGCTGGCATCTCCAGCACATTAATAGATCTGGTAGACCGTATGAATACATACGCCTGCAGCAACAGCCAGAATGGACGCCGGTTTACCACCACATTCATAGGCGAATACAACCCTGCAACGAATGACCTGGCATACGTAAACGCCGGGCACAATCCGCCCATCTTGCACCGCCAGACAGGCGGAATTGAGCGCTTGTCAGCGGGCGGAATCCCGCTGGGGATATTGGAGAAAGCTCCCTACGAGTCGGGAAGCGTCACTCTGCAACGCGGCGATTGGCTCGTCATCTTCACAGATGGAGTCACGGAAGCGGTCAATATTCGCCAGGAAGAGTACGAGGAATGGCGTCTTATGGCCTTACTGAACGCAAATCTGGCGGCAACGCCGCAGTTGCTGTTGAGCACTGTCCTGAGTGATATCAATCGTTTTGTAGGGAACACGCCGCAACATGATGACATTACTCTGATGCTGCTCAGGGCAGTGTAGGAGAGGGTGGAATCGGTTCGTATCAACCTGATTGATCGTCATTCAGGTGCAGTATACAGAATATACGTTATCAGACGTTATATACGGAACACGATATTCTGGCTAAGCAGTACGATATTATGTGTAAATAATGAGCAGCGTGCAGCCTCTATCTACACTGTCAATACCGATGGAACCTTAACCAACGTGGGGATGACGGGTGTCGCGACCGGCGGTTTATCCACGGCCTTCACTTCTGTCTGTTCAAATTAAACTGGCGTTCAGTCGCGGTCTCCGTCTGCCAACATTTTCGCCGCGACGCGTCCCACGCCGCGCAGCATGGCTTTGATGGGCCAGCGGCCCTCGGCGTCGGGGAAGAAGATTTCGCCGGCGCGACGGACTTCGGGACGATAGTACCAGCGCTTGAGGAGCGCCAGATGACCCTGACGCTGGGTTGGCGATGGAAGTTCCCTGCCCTGAGCCAATGCAGCCAGCACCGCCTCCATGCGAGCATCAAGCGCGCCACGGACAAGCTTGGCGGGCGGGTCGATGACGGCTGGGACACCTTCCGGTGGAGTTGCCTCAGGGGCGATAGAATCCGCAGAAAAACTTGGAGAATCAGGTGATTCTGAAGAAAACGATCCCTCAGGAGCTAGAGCGCCCTCCAATGCCGCATCATTGATGGCACCACTGAAGTCGTTCCCTTTCAATGCAATAGGCGCATCTGCTTGGGGAACTGGTTCATTCGCCACCTTGCTGATCCCTGATTTCTGATCCCTGATCCCCGTCGTTTCCAAAATAGGCTCAATCGTAATCGGTTGCGCGAAGAGCGAAGTCGAACCAGAGTGCTCATTCTGGATTCTCATGCCGAGAGTCGAGAAGGTAGACGGGCCACTAAGTCTCCCATTTTCAAAGAGGAAGACGGCGACCTCGCCGGGGTTGGCCGCGGCCTGAAGAATGACCGCGCGCAGCTCTGCGAGTGGGCGAACCAGCTCGGATGCCAGGGCGCGGACACTCTCGACGCGCTGGAGTTGCGCGTGGAGTGCGGCTGCGGCTTCAAATTCAAGCTCTGCCGAGGCCGAGTCGCGTTCGGCGCGCAGCACAACCAGCCGGCTCTCGCCGCGCGTGGATAGAAAGCTCTCAACGGCTGCGGCTTCCTCGCCATAACGCTCGTCCGTGCAGCCCTGGTAGCAAGGCGCAAGGCACATCTTCATCTCCGAGTAAACACAGCCGGGGTGAGCGGGGTTGGGGTCCAGATCCTCGGTGCAACGGCGCAGCAGAAAGAGCTTGAGCGCCTCTTCGGCAAAGCGCTCGGCCGCGGTGCGCGACGGGAACGGCCCATAGGCCCACTGGCTCTCGCGCTGGCTGGGACGGTTGGTCACGCTGATGCGCGGGTAAGTATTGTTGCCTAAAAAACGAACAAAGGACGGCGCGCTAAGATGCATTCTTTCCAAAGCTTTAGCGCCATACACCTCAACTAGTAGATGATATTGCAGAAGCAGCGATTCGAACTCGGAGCCGGTGAGACGCCAGCAAATTCTTCGGACCCTGCCAGCCAACTGCAAACGGCGCGGATGTTTAGCCGAGGGTTGCAAGAGCCGTGCAAGGCGGGCTTGCAGGTTGGGCGTACGGCCTATGTACGGCTCGGCGTGCGCTTCGGCCCCATATAGGGCGAATAACGCCGAAGCCGTCGGCAGTTGCGCCAACGTAGCCTTGGCGTCGGCCGGATCGAAAGCGAGGGTTTCGAGTTTCATCGGCACAGAAATCCCCTTCAGGCTCCCGCAATCGTCATGCCGTCAATGCGCAGCGTGGGCGAAGCTACCGCTCCCCTGAACTCAAAATCGCTGCCAACAGCAGTCACATTCTTGAGCATCTCGGCCAGGTTCCCGGCGATGGTCACCTCTTCGACGGCATAAGTAAGCTGGCCATTCTCAATCCACAACCCTATGGCCCCACGCGAGTAGTCACCCGTGACAACATTGACGCCGAAGCCCATCAAGCCGGTGACGTAAAACCCGGCGGGCACCTCTCCGAGGATTTGAGCTATGGTAAGGATTCCCGGCTCAATATAGAGGTTGCCGTAGCCGATCCCCGGTGTGCCCGCCAGGCCACGCGAGGCGTTATGAGTGGATTTCATGCCCAGCTTGCGCGCGGTGTAGGTGTTGAGCAGGTAGTTGCACAATACGCCCTTTTCGACGACAATTGTGCGCTGCGAGGGCAAACCTTCGCCGTCAAAAGGCGACGTCCCGAAGCCGCCCATGCCAGTGGGCAGCAGCATGGTATGGTCGTCCACAATCGTCAAGCTGGGCGCGGCGATCTGCTCTCCTAGCCGTCCAGCCAAAAACGAGGCGCTGCGCCAGATGGCGTCTCCTGAGACCGCATCGAAGAGCGAACCAAGAAGAGTGCCTGCGACTTCCCGCGAAAAAATTATAGGAACCCGCTGCGTGGGGACGCGCCGTGCGCCGAGCCGACGCAGAGTCCGCCGCGCCGCTTCTTGGCCGATGGATTCAGGCGAATCGAGATCCGCCAGCCGACGCGCGCTAGACCACCATCCGTCGCGTTGCATTGCGCCATTGGTATCCTGCGCCAGTGGCGCTACAGCAACCCCCGCATAACTGCTGCGATAGTTGCCCAGAAATCCGCGTGAGTTCGACAGCACCATGCGCCCGGTAGCCGCCTCAAAGCTGCCACCGTCGGAGTTGGTAATGCGCGGGTCCGCCGCTAGCGCCGCCGCTTCAGCTCGGCGCGCCCATTCGATGCGTTCCGTGCCGGCCAGCGAGTAGACATCTTCATCGTAGAGGCGCAGATCACTGGCGAGCGCACCGAACTCGCTTGTCTCCGGCAATCCGCAGAATGGATCTTCTTCAGTAACTTTAGCAAAATCCAGCGCGCCCTCGACCAGTTGGCGAATGCCCTCCGGGGTCAAGTCGCTGGTTGAGGCCGAGGCTGAGCGACGCCCCCGAAAGACGCGCAGACCAAGCCCGCGCGAGCCGGAATCCTTCAGTGTCTCCACCTGGCCCATGCGTACGTTTACGCTGAACTCATCGCCCTCGCGCGCGACCGCTTCGGCGTCGCTGGCACCGGCATTTACGGCCAGCGAGACAGCTTCGGCGGCCAAGGATTCGAGATCTGTATCAGTTGGATCGGATTGATTTGCAACATTGTGCATGGCTTCACGTTATCAAACTTTGCAGATGAATGGGACGACGCCCGGCGGAAAAGCGCCCTGGCCCGATAAACTGAAAAATGATGCGCAACCTCACTTCCCTTCTCCTATTGCTTGCCTGGGCCGGACCAGTATCTGGCCAGACGGCTCTTGCACCCGCGCAGGCTCAGGCGCTGGTGCGACGCGCTCTGGCCAGCGAAGTGCGCGCTTCTGAGGACGCAAGTCATCCCATGCGTTACAGGTTGCGCCGCTCCAGCCCACGCATCACATCAACCAAAGAGATCGTCGAAACCCGCGACGGCGATGTGGCCCGCTTGGTCGAGATAAACGACCAGCCGCTCAGCCAGACCGACGAACAGCGAGAACAGGCTCGGCTGGATGCGCTGCTGAGTGATCCAGGCAGACAACGGCATCGCAAACAAAGCGAGGGATCCGACACCGCAATCGTGCTGAAGCTGCTGCGGATGTTGCCCCAGGCTTTCACTTACGAATACGCGGGAGCAGAGGGAAAGGTGGTCAAATTTCATTTCCGGCCTAACCCCGGCTTCACTCCGCCCGACTTTGAGACACAGGCACTCACCGCCATGAGCGGCGAACTCTGGATCGATGCCGCCGAGGAACGGGTGACGCGACTGGAGGGCCACTTACAGCAGGACACAGAATACGGTTGGGGCGTTTTGGGCCGCCTGAACAAGGGCGGATGGATTGTGATCGAGCAAGCCGACGTGGGCGGACGGCAGTGGCGCATTGTGCGCTTCAAGATGAAGATGGACCTGCGGGTGCTCTTCAAAACCAGAAGCTTCGATACTGCGCAGGAGATGAGCCAGTATGCGCCCGTTGCCCCAGGGCTGAATTATCGGCAGGCTATACAGATGCTGCGCGGCGGGGGCAATCGCTAAGATTCCACTCTATGAAATGCACAACAGCCCCACCCAGTTGAGTGAGGCTGTTGTGTACCTTGGAAAATCAACCTTACTTGACCTTCATCAAAATAATAACAAAGGTCATCAGGGTAAGAGATTCAATGAATGCCAAGCCAAGAATCATGAAGATCATGATTCCGCCGCGCGCGCCGGGGTTGCGGGCAAGACCTTCACAGGCGGAACCGACAGCTCTGCCCTGACCAATGCCACACAATCCCGCTGCAATCCCCATACCGATACCGGCGCCGATCGGCACCAGACTGGCAACGGCTGAACCGCCGTCCGCAAAGGCCGGAATGGCGAAGCAAAGCGCCGCCAGGGCCATGAACAAATACTGTAGCTTCTGCATAATTCTCCAGCTTCCCTAAGATTGACCGCCAGTGGGTGGTTGAAGCTCACCAAGCTGGCCCCCTCACGCTTGCGGTCTACCGTTCGCCCGGAGCGGAAGCGCTCTCCGGCGGAATCGTTTAACAGCATTCAGCAAACAACTTGCAGCCAAAGCGCCTTTCCTACTGTTAGCTGATAGCTGCATTTAGTGCTCGTGTGAAACCGCCAGAGTCAGATAAATCATCGTCAGCAGCATGAATACAAATGCCTGAATCACGGAGACCATCAAGTGCAGGCCCAGGAAGAGCACCGGGACCCCAATGGGAATTAGAGAAAAGAATCCCAGTGTGACCATGTCTCCGGCAAACATATTTGCAAAAAGACGGATGGTGAGGGACATGACGCGCGCCAAGTGAGAAAAAATCTCAATGGGAAACATCAGCCACGCGATCCACCAGATCGGCCCTGCAAATTGCTTCAGATAGCCGATGGGGCCATTCACGCGTATGCCGTGGTAGTTGTAGTAGAGGAAGGTGAGTACTGCCAGGCCCAGTGGCACCCATGGCTGGCTGGTAGGCGCCGAAAGACCGGGGATCAGCCCACTCAGATTGTTCAGCAGCACAAACAGGAAGATGCAGGTTACGAAGGCCTGAAAGCGTTCGTAGCCGTGGCCGATGATCTGCTCGGCCTGACCACCGATGGCTTCGTGAATCATCTCGGCAATTTGCTGCGCCGGATTGGCTCGCTCCACCGACAGGGAAAGCCGCACAATGAGGAAGAAAGCTATCAGTCCGCCGGTGATGATCAACTCCAGCGCAAGCGCTTGATTAACCGCAGCGGCTTTCTCGGCGGCCGCGACCGGGTCAAGGCCAATCGACTGAAAGGATTTAACCTCAATGCCCAGCAAAAACTGGTTGAGCAAGCGAACAAGTAAAAATGATTCCGCCATGAAACCTGATACCTTTCGTCTCCGCGCAGAAGACACTGCCACGAAGTCTGTTCCAGAATTGTCTCCGTCTCGTTTCCGCCGCCGTCAATCGCGCAGCAAGCGGAGCGCCTCCCAGCCGATCGTCAACACTGCCAAACTCACTCCGAAGAGAAGCGCAAAAACCGAACCATGCAAACATTTAAGGCTACCATAAATCACCGCGGCAAAGATGGTGAGCCTGATCACAAAGAAGAGAACCACGGCAAAGGCGCTGGTTGGAGTCTTCTGTTTGTCGAGTCGGGCGTTGATGACGCGAACCAGTCGCTGCCACTCCCAGATGCTGGCCGCCGAAATCAGCGTACCGACAGCCAACAGCGCGGCGCTCGGCCAGCCTCCGCCAATCCATACCGCTATGGCAGAAATCAAACCTAGAATCAGCGTATTGCGCATAGAGCGCCGGAACATCGCGTCCTGATCGGATGGGGTAAGGTCAAAGATGGGATGAGTCTCCTGGGTCATGATTGAAGGGCGTTGATTCCTTTCCCGTCCCATTTTGGGGCGCGATTCCCGGACGGGATTTCCTCTCCGCGTCCATCGCCATTCGTATCATAAAGGTCAGCCCGGAGACGCTGCCGAAGATGACCCCTGCAATCATGATCCAGCTTTGATGGAAGAGATGGTCAGCCCAGGCGCCGAAAACCCAGCCGATAGCCACCGCCGCAGGCAGCACAAAGGCAATTTCCAGCAGCTTCTCCGTCTCAATGTAAGCGGCTAGCATGCCGGAGCTCTTCTCCGGCGGCTTCGATTCCGGGATGGGGCGATGAAAGGGCATCTCTCGTGATTATCAACGACTCCACGTATCCGCGCGCAAGGGGCAAAGCTACTTGGTGATTGTCCAGATAGACTGCTTCCAAGCCTTGACCCGGTAATGGCCCGCGTCGTCGTTCAGTTGCTCAAGGTTAAAGTCATAGATAGCACTGTTGTCGACTGTAGGAATCACCTTGACGTTGGCCGCGAAGTAGTAGACCTTGCCCTGCTCGGCCGTGAAGCTGGCCACGTCGATGTTCTTCTTCAGCATGGGCAGGGCCGATTGCCAACTGACGCAGAGATGATGAACACCGGGATCGACAGTCACCGTGAAGTAAGAGTTGTTGCTTGTAGCGCCAACCCAGGTCCCGTCCAAGCCGAATCGGACGGTCGCGTACATGGACAGGCCTATCATGTGGTTCTCGTTTTCAATAAAGACAATCTGCGCTTTACCAGCTGTTGGAGGGACGGGCGCAGGTTGATTCTTCACGGTACTGACGTAAAATTTGACGCTGTCACCGCCGCAGGCATCCGGCAGGATGGTCTTCGCTTTGGCTTGCACCGTTGCCAACAGCGACGCACACAGGAGCAGTACAGCGGGTCTTGTTTTCATGCTGGTCATCATAATCCAAAGATCGTTACCCGCTTCAAAAAAACAAACGAAAACCGGCAATCGCATTTGAATCATTGAAGGCTATTGGTTGAAGCTCGTTCCTTCACGCCGAGCCCGTTTACCGATGGCCAGGAAAGGGCGCGGTCTGCTCCGCTTCCGCCTCCATGCCTGCCAGGATCGCTCTCATCCGTTCAAACTCCGGGGCGCCGTGGAGGGGTTTCAGACGCGGATCGGCGAGCATCTGGAAGAACCAGGGGCAGCGGGTCTGCTCGGCTACTCGCAGTTCGGCGAGCGCGGCATCGAGGTCACCAAGCGCAACGTACGCAGCGGGAGTGAATGCATTGAGGAGGAAGCGTTCCCGGCCGATCCACTGCAACCGTTCGAGGATGGAGCGCGCTTCGTCTGTGCGGCCCGCGCAGGCCAGAGCGTAGGCTTGAACGGCGTTGGCAAGGTCGAAGTCGGGTACGCGGTGAGCCAGACACTGGGCAAGCTCGAGGGCGTACGTGGATTCTCCGTTGAAGGCGAGAATCAGCGCTCCATAGAAGTTCGTAAACTCATGCTCGGGGAAGAGGCTGAGGGCAGTCCGTATGTTGTCGACACTCTGAGCGGCTTGTCCATCCAAATGAAATGCCCAAGCCAAGCGGCAGAGCAACCAGGGCGCGTAGGGATCTTGTCGGATAGCATCGCGCAGCAGTGCGATAGCTTCGGCATTGTGGCGCCGGCTGAGCGCAAACATAACGCGGACGCGCGTAGTCCAGGGAGCGTGGGGCAAATGGGCGCTGTGGGAAAAATCTCTGAGAGCTGCAGGCAGGTTGTGGTCAAAATGGAAGTTGAGCCAGCCCAGCTCTGGCAGGATGACCTCAGCCTGGCGGGCAATATCGGGAAGCGTTTCCGCCGTGCGACGCACAAGCTCCGCCGCAACAGTCGGGGCCATAAAGCCGTAAAAGGTTTGACTGACGCACAGATGGACCAAGTCGACTTTAGCGGGAATCAGAGTGGGATCGAGTTCTATGGCTCGGAAGAGGTGCTGTAGACCGCCCTGCATACAATGGCGGTGAAGCGAATGCCACTCATGACGCCCTTGCAGAAAATGTTCGTAGGCTTCACGGCGGTGTGGACTAAACCTGAACTCGACCTGGGGCGCGGCGGCTGCGGCGGAGATGGACAGCTCTCCATTGTTCCATCCCTGCCCCGAAGGCCCACCGCCGGGGACTTCTGCCCCAAGCCGCCACGCCAGCCGCTGCGCCAGCTCCAACTCAAGTCCTGCGATTCGGCTCTGGTCCACGAGCAGATCTTCAACCCAGATTTGCACGCCATCCTCGACGCGGATCATCTCCGCGCGCAGACGGAATTGCGAGGCAAAGGCGTGGATCGTACCAGTCAGGGCCAGATCGGCTTTGAGCGCCAGCCCAACCTGCTGGGCTGTAAGCCCGCTGTGCGCCAGCGAAAAGACTGAGTCCCGCGCCAGCACGGCAAGAATCGGATTACGCGCATTAGAGAGCCGGGCGATAGTCTCTTCGGCTATGGCGAGACCGAGATGTTCCGGGACGCAGTGGTCAATGGTAAAGGGCAAAATGACCAGCCGCTTCAGCACCTCTGCCGAAGTCCCGCCGCGCCGCTTAACCTCGGCTGTGAAGCGGTAGCCCCGCTTGTAAACCGTCTGAATGAGGGTCTCCAAACCAAGCCGCGCGCGCAACGAGGAGAGGCATTTGGGAAGGCTGTCAGCCGTCACATGCACCTCACCCCAAAGCGCATGCTTCAGTTGCAGGGGCGATACAATCTGCCCTGCGTTGGCCAGCAACAACCGCAGCGCCGCCAGCTCTTTCGGAGGCAAATGAACCACCGCGTCCCCGCGCCGGAGCGTGCCATCCCCCTCCAGCCGGAAATCGGTAAAACAGTAGGCCTCCGGCTCTGCGCCGCAACCAGCATCTGTCACCGGCAAGCCCGTATTGCGCATCTTGGAGAAGGACTCTGACTTAACAACCAACGCTCTTCCTCTAATCCTGATACCGCTCCTCTGCCACTCCTGGCAAAAAGGGAGGCTGACAACTCTGGTCGCGGGGATCTGCGTGAGGAACAACCCATAAGGTATAAAAGAGCGGCACTCACGGAGAATGTACTGGACTGCAAGCAGCCCATTACATTCTGTGACCTAAAGAGTATCCGCTTTCGAGCGACCGCGGGGAGGTTTACTCGCAATATTTCTTCTTTTGCACATGAGTTTAGTAACCAAACTCACGTTACCGCAGGCGAACAAAATTCATAGAAGCTTCAGGAATTTGCCGCATGAACCAGCCCTGCAACTGCCAAACTAGAAAGTGGAGTGTGCCATGCCCAAGACAATTTCCCACGCGCACTGGTCTCTTGAACCCTACTGCATCGGGATGAAGCTGCGCTCGCTGCGCACCCAGAAACGGCTCACGCTTGCTCGTCTCGCCGTCGAAACCAAGCTCTCCACAGCGCTGCTCTCCAAGTTGGAGACAGACCGTATGGTTCCCACGTTGCCCACGCTGGTCACCATCTGCCGGGTATACGGCGTGGGCTTGAGTTATTTTTTCTCTGAGCCGGACAGGCATACGCTTTCGATTACGCGCAAGGCGCATCTCCAGGGATCGAGCCGCGGACAGGAGCCGCTGAAGACCATCCCGCTGAACGCAGTGACAGACAGGACGCGCTTGGTGGCGCAGATTATCGAGTTTCCGGCCGACAAAGCCTCCGCCAAAACAAACGCCCTGCGCGATTCCAACAGTTTTGTATATGTGCTGGAGGGAAAGTTGCAATTGGACACAGGCGGAATACAAGAGGTCCTTGAAGCCGGCGATTGTGCCTATACGGAAAGCGAGATGGCGCTAGCCTGGAGCGCGGCGGGCAAGCACCGCTGCCGGATTCTGGCGGTGACACCAGCCGGCCCGCGCACAGATTTCTTCAGCCATTCAAGCCCTGCCGGTTTGCAAGATGATGCATAGGGATAGAATGGTAATTCGGCAGAAAGACCGTATCCGTAAGTTATTTTGCAAGACTAATTGAGAGGTTAGTTATGAAAATCACGTTGCCCGCTGCCTTGCTTCTTCTTTCCTTGGCTCTTCCAGCCTGCTCCCTGGGCCAATCCGAGCGCAAAACCACCGCCGGCCCAGGTCCCGGCGGTGTGTCGCAGGCTACTTTTTTTGTGCACCGCCTAGGCACCGACCACGCCGAGGGGATCACCACACTGGACATGAATGGCGACGGCTGGCTCGACCTGCTTAGCGGGGCGTATTGGTATGAGAACCCCGGCCCGAAGGGCGGAGAGTGGAAACGCCACCAGTACCGGGAGGCGGGAATCAGGGATGAGTTTGTCTCCGACTGCGGCGAGTGGACGGTGGACGTGAATCACGACGGCCTACCCGACGTGGTAACCGCCGGCTGGATGACCAACGGGGTCTTGTGGTACGAAAACCCCGGCAAGCTGGGCGCGGAGTGGAAGCGCCATTTCATCACCGATAGCTACGACACCGAAGGCGGCTGGATGGCCGACATCAACGGCGACGGCAAGCCCGATCTGGTATTGGCCCACTATAACCACTCCGGCATTCTGTGGATCGACTTCTCCGGCCCCGAGCCGAAGGTTCATCATGCAGGCGGCGCTGAGCAGGATGGCCACGGAACCGGCGTGGCTGACATCGACGGCGACGGCAGGGCCGACATTCTTACTCCAACAGGCTGGCTGCGCCAAATCGACGCCGACAAGGACCAATGGGAGTGGCACCCGGACTGGAAGCTGGATGACGCCGGATTCCCGATTCTTGGCTACGACGTGCTCAACAATGGCAAGATGGACATCATCTACGGCCAGGGTCACAGTTACGGACTTTACTGGCTCGAACAGCAGGGCGAGGGCGCGGCGCGCCACTGGATCAAGCACACTATCGACGAGTCCTTTTCGCAGGTTCATGCGCTCAAACTGGCGGACCTGGACGGCGACGGCGAGTTGGAATTGCTGGCCGGAAAGCGCTATCGCGGGCACTCAGGCCACGATCCCGGCTCCTACGATCCGCTGGTCGTTTACTACTACAAGATCAACCGTAAGACGGGTGAGTTCACCCGTTTCCCCATCTCGGTCAACGGCACGGCCGGCGCGGGAACGCAGTTTGTCACTGCGGATCTGGACGGCGACGGAGACATGGACATCGCCACCGCCGGCAAGACAGGTGTGCATTTCTTTGAGAACCTGCGTATCGACCGCATACCCAGAGAGCAGCGCGAAAAGGAAATCCTGCTCGACAAAAACTGGCCGTTTCCCGGTGAGGGCCCCGTGGTGATGCAGGAAGAGAAGCCCTAAATGTAAATGTTTGTCAGACTGTCCAATGTATCGCCAAGGAGAAGCATGAACCCGGAGCTGCCCATCCCTGTCCACTCAATTTCAACGCTAGCCAGCCGCGAGGTCTATCGCAACCACTGGATGCGTGTGCGCGAGGACGAGATTCTGCGCTCGAACGGCCAGAGAGGCATCTACGGCGTGGTGGAGAAGCACGACGCCGCCATTATCCTGCCCATTGACCAGGGAAACGTATGGCTGGTCGAGCAGTTCCGCTATGCCATCCAGGAGCGGGCGCTGGAACTGCCCCAGGGCGGCTGGGAGATGGAAGTCAACGCCCCCGAAGAGCTGGCGCGCGGCGAACTGAAAGAGGAGACGGGCCTGATTGCCGCGCGGATGACCCACCTGGGCGACCTGTGGATCGCCTACGGATTTTTAAAGCAGAAGCAGCACGTCTATCTGGCCAGCGGATTGACGCAAGCGGAGAAGAAGCCCGACGCAGAAGAGCACGACCTCGTCGTCCACTCCGTTTCCATCGCAGAGTTTGAGGAGATGATGCGCGCAGGCGTAATTCGCGACAGCTGCACGCTTGCGGCCTGGGGACTTTATCTGCTGTGGCGGGCGCGGCAGGGCGGTACCGCGATTTAGAAGGACAATTTGTAAATATTGCCCTTGTTGTCTTTAGCTATGCCTTTGGTGGCAATTCCGGCTGTTTCATCATTGCCAAATGCATACTCGTACCACTCAATATCGAGCAATGTGCCTTGATTCCCAGCTAGTTCAGTATGGACAAAAAGCGGCGAGCCCCGAACATGGGCAACAAAATAGCCCTGCCCGTAGACGGTATCCCATGCCGCAGGCAAGCTGTTTTTATCGGATGCTCCGGAGGCAGCGCTCTGCGCCCCCGCTTTCTCATAGGTCAGACTCCACGGACCCTGAATTGACAGTGTAGATGGGCGGTGGCGTCAACGAGGCTATCGGACCCTGAACAGGGTAGAGATGGGCATAGCTATGGCATCCAGAAATCAAGCTGATTCCAAGCATGGCGAGGACGATCCTGACTTTCATGAGTTTATCCTCTCTATGCTGTAACACTCTGCCTGCAAAAAAGTTGCTAGTGCTTGTTTTTTATCCGCGTTCGTCCATGGGAATATACGGCGACGGGTAGGGCGGTCCGATGTACTCGGCGCGGGGACGGATAAGGCGGTTGTCATCGAGCTGCTCAATGATGTGCGCGGCCCAGCCGGCGATTCGGCTGATGGCGAAGATGGGAGTGTAGAGGTCGATGTCGATGCCCAGCGTGGCGTAGGTCGAAGCCGAGTAGAAATCCACGTTGGCGTTCAGCTTCTTGTCGGAGTTGATATACAGCTCGATGGCTCTTGACATCTCGAACCACTTGGGAATGCCTGCGTCCTTGCCCAGTTGCTCGCTCATCTTGCGCAGGTGGGTGGCGCGCGGATCCTCGGTCTTGTAGACGCGATGGCCAAAGCCGGAGATCTTCTGCTTGGCGGCCAGCATATTCTTTACGTACTCAACCGGATCCTCGCCCAGCTTGTCGATGGTCAGCAGAAGGCGCATGACGCCCTCGTTGGCGCCGCCGTGCAATGGCCCCTTGAGCGCGCCGATGGCTCCGGTAACAGCCGAATGAACGTCGGCGAGCGTGGCCGCGATCACCCGAGCGGCGAAGGTGGAGGCGTTCAACTCGTGCTCAGCGTGCAGCACCAGCGCCAGGTCCATAGTCCTAACGGCCGTCTCCGAGGGCCTGACGCCGTTAAGCATCCACAGGAAGTTGGCGGCGTGGTTCAGCGAGCGGTCCGGCGGAACAATCTCCAGCCCCTTGCGCAGCCGGTCGTAGATGGCCACGATCATAGCCATCTGCGCGGTCAGATGAAAGCACTTGCGGACATTGGAGTCGTGCGAATTGTCTTTCTCATCGGCATCGTAGAAGCTGAGCGCGGAGACCGCGGTGCGCAGCACCTCCATGGGCGTGGCCGAGGCGGGAATGGAACGCAGCATATCGACGATACGAAAATCCAACCCCCTCGCCAATTGCAACTGCGTTTGAAACTCGCGCAGTGCCAACTCGTTGGGAAGAATCCCGTTCCACAACAGGTAGGTTGTCTCCTCGAAGGTCGAATGCACAGCCAGCTCGTGAATGTCGATTCCCCGATAGGATAAAACGCCCGCTTCTCCGTCAATCCAACAGATCCCGGAGTTTGCCGCGACAATTCCTTCCAAACCTTTTCCCGTCGACATGGCCTTGCAGTCCCCCTTGCGATCAATTCATTGGCTGACACAGCACCTGTCCTGGCCTCCAATAAGCCCGGCGCAACAATGTCCAGTAAAGATGTTTATATCGCAGCCGTTCGATGCTTGTCACGAAGTGTGGGACGGAGAAGCCTTGGAAAATGTAACGAATTCACTTTTTGCCTTCGGAATGAGCAAAGATGAACTGCTTTTCAGGCACGAGCCGGTTAAATTCTATATTCTGTAGACTCCCCTGGAAATAATCCAGGGAGAGAGCTTCGTCCTCCGATATTTAGGACGGAGACCCGGTAAAGATCATTTTGAGACGTCTAAACCGAAAGAAAGGCGTCCCTCTACGAGACGCGGTTGGCAAATCGGACCGCCAAAGAAAGGCAAACAGATGAGTGTACTTGACGAGACCCACAGAAATTACTCCGGCGCATGGTTGGCTGCCCTTATTGTGGCCCTGGTGGCCAGTGTGGCTGGACTGATCTGGAGCTACTCGCTGAGCAACAGGCTCGCTACCCAGCAAACCGAACTGGACGAGGCTACCAAGGCGAATGTGAAGCTGGCCGCCGAAATGCGCGAAACCGACGCCCACCTCAAGGTGGACACCGAGGAGTTGAGTAACTCGCTCGGAGTCTCGCAGAAGCAGATGGACGCCCGCGCCCAAGCGATTGTCAGCCGCGAGGAGCAAGACGAAGCCAACGCCAAGCAGTTGGCCAGCGCCCAGAAACAGACCGCACAGCAGGTAGCCGCCGTCTCCAGCGATGTCTCCGGCGTGAAGAGCGATGTAGGCGGAGTGAAGACCGATCTGAGCAACACGCAGAACCAGTTGGCCACCACCATCAGTCAGTTGACCTCGATGAGGGGAGACTTGGACGGCCATAGCACCCTGATCGCGCGCAATCACGATGAGCTGGAACTGCTCAAACACAAGGGCGACCGGAATTACTACGAGTTCACCCTCCTCAAGGGTCAGAAGAAACCGGTGGGCACGGTGAACCTGGAGTTGAACAAGGCAGACACCAAGAAGAACACCTTCAGCTTGACAGTGGTGTCAGACGACAAGCCCGTTCAGAAGAAAGATAAAGGCATTAACGAGCCTCTCCAGTTCTACAGCGGCAAGGACTCGATGCTCTTTGAGATCGTGGTAAACTCCATCAACTCAAAGAAGCAGATAACCGGCTACCTCTCGGTTCCCAAGAACGCGCCTCTTCCGCCTACTGTTCCGTAACCGCGTTGTGGGGCGCAAGCACTACGCTGGGCTGGTACTGGAATCTGAAGGTGAAGTTCAACTCCTTGCGCGCGTCCCACTCCTGCTTGTTCAATCGCATCGCCCAGAAAACTGTCCCATCCACGCTCTGTCCCGGGTCAAGAATCACGCGTGGCGAGAGCGAGTTGGCGCGGTACGCGGCGATCTCTGGATAAGCAAGGAAGACCTCATCGTACTGTGTCGTGCTACCGGCTGAGACGGAAAGAATCCCGTCTCCCTGTTTGACATTGGCCAGCACATCCTGCATCACTAGCGGGTGCTTGCATTCGTTGTGCAGCTTCACATGGGCAAAGACCAGCACTTCATCAAAACTTTCCTTGGCCATGGCCTCACCGCTGGCGTCGATTCCCGAGGTCTCGACGTGGCGCGGATGAGCCCACACCTGAACAATCTCACCGCTAACCACGGGCTTCTTTTCCCCGGCCAGCACAAAGATGGCAATGGCGATGGTGACCAGCACGGCTGCGACTATGCCGGCTGCAATGATGTGGCTGCTTCCCTTAGTGATCTCTTCACCAATGGCAGCATCGCCGGTCTCATTTCCAGATTCCTGTTGGAGTAGGCTCATAGCGCCTTCATCTTAACTCCTAATGTGCGCTATAAGCCATTTAAATCAGTGTCCTTCGGGACCATCCCTGAACTCTTGCCCAAAATGAGTCTTTTGAGCTGCAGAAAGTTAAATCTGCAACGAAAGCGAATCGCTTGAACTGTCAAATAAAAGATCTACTGCGAAGGCCACACTTGGCCCAGCGTTCGGTGCGGAACTCAGCCGGACGAAAAACGCTCACGCAACCCGCTCCGAACTGGGATGGAGGTGAAGAACTGGACACAATTCAAGCACACCACTCAGCAGCGGTCTTGCGCTCAAGCATGGCTTTCAGCGCCTTCAGGTTCCGCTGTGGGCTGCATCGGGGCTGCTGCGCTCGGGATGACGTCCTTCAGACGGACAACCGCATCCGCCTGGGCGCCCTTCTGGCCCTGAACGATGTCGAACTCAACGTCATCGCCCTCTTTCAGCGTCTTGTATCCGTCCAACTGAATCGATGAGTAGTGGACAAATACATCCGGCCCGTCTTCACGACCAATGAATCCGTAGCCTTTGGCGTTGTTGAACCACTTGACCTTACCTTTGTATTGAGCCACAGGTCCCTACCTTCCTTACATCCTGTGAGGTGCGGCGAGCTACAACCTGGGGAACTCTCACCGTCTTGGATTATGACGCGAAACGATCCAAAAAGGTGCATTAAATTTTATATATTTTATTCTCACAAAATTAGACAAAAACAGCTTGGGCCGCCGCTCAGCCAGGAGTCAGCGGCCCCAAACAGGTCAAAAATCGAGTTGCTATTTGTGCTTGCCAGCGACCTTGCGCGCATACAGCAGAACGGAGGTCAGCGTCTTGCCATCCAGAATCGCACCTTTTTCAATTAGTTTGACAGCTTCGGAGAGTTTGACCAGGCGAAACTCGATCTGCTCGTCATCCTCGGGATGAGCCTCGCCCGCCACCAGACCCTCGGCTACAAAGACCTTCATCGACTCGCCCAGAAAGCCTGGACTGCCGAAGTACTCAACCAGCGGCTTCCACTTTTTAGCCTGGTAGCCGGTCTCTTCCGCCAGCTCTCGTTTGGCGCCAGCCAGGGCGTCTTCGCCCGCCTCCAGCTTGCCAGCTGGCAGTTCCCACAGGAAGCGGCCCACCGCATGGCGATACTGCCGCTCAATGACGATCCAGGGATCGCGCTTGTTTTTTGTGCTGTCCAACGCGAGGATCACCACGCTGCCATGGTGGCGGACGATGTCTCGCTCGCTGTGCTTGCCGCCCGGCTCGATCAACTTATCGTGCAGCACGCGAAAGAGCGGCCCCTCGAAGACCACCTCGGAGCTGATGAGCTGTTCCTTTTGCTCAGCGTCAGGCTGGACGGCATTCTTCGCCTTGGAAATCTTCTTCACCTGCGGCTTCAGGGCTTTGGCCGCCGAAGACTTGGCTGTTTTCTTCAACCTCGACCGGGTGGGCTTTGCCTTCTTTGGCGCAATGGATTTTACGGCTTTTTTCTTGCTGGCCATCTCTTCTCTCTCCTCCATGTGCTGTCACGAGCAATTCATGCTTCAGTGCAATCATACTCACTCTTGGCACGCGCGGCGTCTCGCCTAGAGCCTAAGAACAGCAACATTCACTTTACTTCGGACTTGCTTCCCTTCTCCGCCGCCGCGCCACTGGGACGAAGCGTTACCCAATCGGTCTGTACCCGGTCCCAGCCCTGAATCAGGAAGCCGTAGCTCTCAAAGAGCTGGCGAATCTGCGGCCGCTGCCAACCGGCAATCTCTTCCAGAATTGGCACCAGCGTGGGCAATGCGTTGTCGCTCAGCACCGTTCTTTTTGCGATCTGCGCCACCAGTTTCGCTTCCGAAACGGCAATCGTAAAGCCGTCGCGCCGGTTCACCTGCATCATCACATGAATGTCCGAGCTGCCGTCGCCCACGTAAACCACATGATCGGCCGGTACACCGCGCTCTTCCACCAACTGCTCCAGGCGCATCACCTTGCCGTAACCGGCCGTCGCCTGCACCAGGCTTTCAATCTCGCCCGTGGCCTTGTATTTGAACTCCGTGCCGAAGATGTGATCCTGCGGCACAATCCCGTCCAGCGCCGACTGAATCACCTCGACCGGCGCCGCCGAGAGCACATAGAAATCAAAGTGAAAGCCGTCGATCTTCCGGTCAAGAATTTCGTAGACCTGCTTGATGTTCTCCTTCAAGCGGATGCGTTTTCCCACCTCGACCAGATGCTCGCGCCGCACCTGCGAATGAAAGGCCGGATCGTGCAAAAGCAGGTAGGAAAGCTCGGCGCCCTGCTGGACCAGGTTCAGCTTCGCCATACCGCCAGCCTTGCGCTCGAACTCTTTCTCCGGGATTCTGATCATCTCGCTGAGCACGTATCCGGAATCGTTGAAGGTCAGCGTTTTATCAAAATCACTGGCGAAAAGATAATGTTTTCGATCTTGAGAAGCCATACCTGATTTTAGAACAGATTTCAATTGCACTTGCGCCATCTCGCGGTTCGAAGCAACACATTCGCATGAATTCCTTTGTGCACGATTTCTCGCAATCGTTTACTCTCAATGCGGGTCGGTCGTTGGGGTCAACCCGGAAGTTGGAGAAATCCACCCCTACCCCCTATTTACCGTGAAACTGTGAAGACTTCTTGCCGCCGTTGATCGACCTTTGTGCATCGCCCCGCCTCGGCGTGTCATCCTAAAGAAGAGACGAGATTCCGTTTTCCGCTCAGACTGAATTCGTCCCGAGAGACTCCAGATTGCCATGAGATCGTGTTGCTGAAAGCAGATTGCCATCCCATCACCTCCGTGCCGGGGCTGAACCGGCTATTCCTGGACTTTTGCTCCGGCTCGACAGCAGTGTGCGGTTTTTATGCTTCCCTGCCTCCGAATGCGAGTTGGCAGGAGCGCCCGCCTATCCCCACGCATTGGCCGGAGCTGGTTAGCTTGCTGGCGGCGCAAAACCCGTCGCCAACCGCTGCAAAGTCGCTTGATGCTCTTCGGGGTGGCGCGGGAGTGGTGGTGACCGGCCAGCAGGTGGGCCTTTTTGGCGGACCGCTCTTCACGCCCTTCAAGGCGGCCACGGCCCTGGCCCGTGCGCGCCAGGCCACGGCGGCTGGTCGACCTCGCACGGCCATCTTCTGGCTGGCCACGGAAGACCACGATTTTGCAGAGATCAACCACATCGTCTTCCCGGCGCGTCGCGAGCTGTGCAAGCTGGTTTATGCGAAATCGCCGCCAGTGCCACAGCCAGTAGGCGGCATCGTGTTGGACGGCTCGATCACTTCCCTGCTCGAGGAAGCCCGGGAACTGCTGGGAGCTTCAGAGACGATGGAGGCACTGGCTGCGTCGTACCAGCCGGGGCGTACCTTTGCCCAGGCCTTCGCCGAGTTTTACTCTCGCGTCTTTGCCGTGCAGGGATTACTGGTGCTGGACGCAAGCAGCCGCGCCTTTCACCGCATGGGATCGCCGGTGTTGCGCGCAGGTTTGGAACGCGCCGATGAACTGCACGCCGCCCTGATTGACCGCAATCGAGCGCTCGAAGCCGCGGGCTATCACGCACAGGTGGCAGTCACTCCGCAGTCGAGCCTGCTCTTCCTGATTGACGAAAAGTCCGGCGCGCGACTCGCCCTCAAGCGGCTGGCTCCCACGCCGAACGAGCCGGAGGGGATATGGTTGGCCGGCCGGCAGAGCTTATCTACCGCCGACCTGCTTGGTATTCTCGACGCCGAGCCGGAGCGCATCTCGCCCTCGGCGCTGCTGCGGCCCATCTTTCAGGATTTTTTGCTCTCAACTTCGGCCATCGTCGGCGGACCAGCGGAGATCGCCTACTTTGCCCAGTCCGCCGTTCTCTACGAGCGCATTCTGGGCTGGAAGACAAATGCTCTGCCACGCTTTTCTGCTACCTTGATCGAACCGGCAATCGGTGAGTTGTTAGGCCAGCACAACCTGACACTTGAACAGGTCTTCGCCGAAACCTTCGATTCGCTAGCGCAGTCGCTGGCAACTCGTTCAATGCCCGCGGAAGGCCGTCAGAAACTTGTTGCCGCGAGTTCGGCGCTGGAGGCCGAGTTGGCGTCGCTCCTCGACTGGATGCATTCGCTCGATGAGGGTGTGGGTCAGTCCGCTGAGCGCTCGGCCAGTAAGATGCGCTACCAGATGAGCCGTCTGCAGCGTCTGGCGGCCAACTTCCAATTGCAGCGCGAGGCCAAGCTCACCCGTCACGCCGATGCCATCTGCCAGGCGCTCTATCCCAACGGCGCATTGCAGGAGCGGCTGCAAGGTGCCGCCTACTACTTTGCCCGCTACGGATTCGATCTGGCGGAAGAACTGACGCGGCAAGCGGAAAACTTCTGTTCGGGACACACTGCGATCTGGCTGTGAGTGCCAAGTGCGGGCCGTTGTTCAGAGCCTTCGTGTCAATCGGCACACTTTGAGGCCCGTGGCTTGTATAATCCTCTCGACCAGTTTTGGAGGCTTCCGATGAAACAGTTCCTTGCAATTCTTGTGGCCGGTTTATTGGCCAGTATGTCGGCCCAGGCGCAAAAGCCGCCCTGTGCGACCGCCGGAGACAACAATGCCTTTCTGGGCATCCAGACCATTCGCCTGTGGCCGGGCGACGCGCCTGAGGCAAAGGGCAAGGCCTGCGAGGATGTGCCCACGCTGACCATCTTCGAGCCGCAGCAGGGCCACGAAAACGGATCTGCCGTGGTGGTGCTGCCGGGCGGCGCTTACTGGGGACTGGCAGCCAACCTGGAAGGCCGCCAGGTGGCCGACTGGTTCACCGCGCGCGGCTTTCGCGCATTCATCCTCAGCTACCGGCTCTCTTCCAACGGCTATATCCTGCCGGTGCCGCTGCTTGACGCACGGCGCGCCATCCAGACCGTGCGGGCGCGGGCGCTTGACTATCATATCGCCCCAAATCGCATCGTAATCATTGGCTTTTCGGCTGGTGGCCATCTGGCGGCGCTGGCCTCCACGGAGTTCGTTGCCGGCAAACCCGATGCCGAGGACCCCATTGAGCGCGTCTCCAGCCGCCCGGATTATCAGGTGCTCGGCTATCCGTGGATCGGGGCAATCTCCAGCGATACCACGAACCTGAGCTACTGCAAGCTCTTCAACTTGATGGACCGCTGCGAGGCACTTCGTGCCGCGTACTCTCCTGACTTGTTTGTGACAAAAGCAACGCCTCCGGCCTTTCTCTTTCACACCTTCAACGACAATACCGTTCCGGTGGAGCAGGGATTGCGCTTTTATGAAGCGATGGTCAAGGCCGGTGTTCCCGCTGAAATGCACATCTTCGCGAATGGCCCGCACGGCACAGGTTTGGGCAAGAGCGACGCTGCTCTCGACCAGTGGCCGAACCTGCTGGAAATATGGCTGCGCGCCCAGGGGTTGCTGACGCCGGCCAGTGCCACTGTCAAGCCATAGGAGAAAACACGCCATCAAGTTGGCAGCAGAGGCGCGACAGTGGCCGCTTCATGTCAGAGTTGAAAAAATAGCCTTGGAAAGTAAGAGGCGGGCCGTCGGCTTCTGGAGTGGAAATACTTCCTGAAGCAAACAGCCCGCTGGACCCTGGACCGGGTCTAGGTAGTACTTCAAGTCTAGGCTTGTTTAGCGCGAATGCAAGTTCTTTTTTGAACAATCCTTCCCAAAAGTGACCGCTGTCACGGCAGTCCCAAAAATAGGGCCGTTCGCATTGACTTGAGGCTCTTCCCCTGATACAAAAAAGAGTTCCCCCTGTGCCAAAAAGACCACAATGGCCGGTTGGGCAACAGGATTCTAGAGAACTAACCAGACTTGAATGCAAGAGATCATACAACAACTCGAAATACTGTTTCTTGGCGCCGTGCCCACGGTACTGCTTTTCATCGTGCTGGTTGCGGCCTACCAGTTCCTGGTGCAGGGGCCGCTTACCAAGGCCCTTAAAGCCCGCCGCGCCCTGACCGAGGGTGCCGTCGAGGATGCTCACAAAGCCATCGCCCAGGCTGAGACGCGGGCTGCCGAGTACGCCGACAAATTGCGTCAGGCCCGCACCGAGATCTTCAAGCTGCGCGAGGCCCGCGTGAAGCAGTGGAGCGCTGAACGCGACTCTGCGCTGGAAGTGGCCCGCAAGGCCGCCGGAGCCAAGGTGAGCCTGGCCAAAGCGGAGTTGGAGGCCGAGGCTGCGCAAGCCAGGATTGCCATCCAGGCTTCTGCCGGGGATTTGGCCCGTCAGGTGATGTGCGCTGTTCTTCCCGCGGCCGCCGGGGGTTCCCGTTGAGAGAATTCATGTCGCATTTGCATTATTCCTTTCGAGTTAATCGTGTTTTGTTGCTGGCCGCGCTGGTTGTCGGCCTGACGGTTACACCCATCCGGTTGCTGGCTCAAGCTTCTGCTTCGGCTGCCACTCCCGTCGCGCAGACTTCGGCGGCCTCTTCGACCAGTGAAGCAGCTACAAAGCCCGAAGCAGCAGATTCCGAACAGGCGCAGACCAACGCATTCCGGTTGGAAGGCCCAGTGGTGAAGTGGACGGCCAAAACCTTCAACATGAGTCTGGAGACCACCGCCAGCATCTTCGAGATCCTCAACTTCGCCATCATCTTTTTTGGCATCGGTATTCCTCTCTTCCGCTGGTTGCCCAGATTTCTGCGCAACCGGGGCGAAAAGCTGCGTTCTGACTTGGAATCGGCCCGCAAAACGACTGCGGAGGCCAGCGCAAGGCTGAGCGCCATCGAGGCCAAGCTCTCCGGCCTGGATGGCGAGATCGCACAGATTCGCTCACAGGTGGAGGAAGAGAGCAAGCAGGACGAGGCGCGCATCAAGTCCACGATTGGCGAGGAGAGCGCGCGCATTGTTGCTGCTGCCGAGCAGGAGATTAGCGTCACAGCCGCTCAAGCCCGCCGCTCGCTGCGCCACTTTGCCGCCGATCTGGCCATCGATCAGGCAGCGCAGCAACTGGTGCTGACGCCAGAGAACGACCATGCGCTGATCGGCGAGTTTCTGGACGACGCGAATTTGAATCTTGCGGCCAAGGGAGGGCAGAACTAAATGGCAGCCTTTGTTGCGCGTTACGCCTGTGCCTTTGCCGATGTGGTGACTCAGAAAAAACTGAACACGGCGGCGTTGGATCAGCAGATGGAAGATTTTCTGGCAACCCTGAGCGGCAGCTCCGAGTTGCGCGAGCTGTTTTTGAATCCAGCGGTTGCCGCGACGCAAAAAATTGCGATCTTGGACAAGATGAACCAGAAGCTGGGGTTGCTGAAAGAGTTGCGCAACCTGTTGGCGGTGCTCATCAAGAACGACCGCATCGGAGAGGTGGCCGAGGTGGTCGCGGCCTATCGAGCGGAGATGCAGGAGCGGCAGGGAGTTCGTTCGGTAGAAGTTGTGACCGCTCACGCGCTCAGTGATCAGGACCGCGCAAGCCTCGTAGCTGGAGTGGGCAAGTTGGCCAACGCAAAGATTCAGGCAACTTTCAAGCTGGACGCTTCCTTGCTCGGCGGTACGGTGGTGCGCATCGGTTCCACAGTCTACGATGGTTCAGTTCGCGGACGCCTGGAACGTTTGAAGGAAGTTATCAGTGGGCAGTAGACAGTGATCAATGCACGATAAGCAGTAATCGGTGAAAAGGTGTCAGGGGATAGTCAACAGCGGTCAGATGCAGCAGGTATTTTCACTGTTCACTGTACACTTTCCACTGTAAAAGGACAGAAATGGCTCAGATCAAGGCAGACGAGATTACGCAACTTCTTCGCGAGCAGATCGCGAACTACGACTCGAAGGTCCAGGTAGACGAAGTCGGGACCATCACATCGCTGGGCGATGGCATTGCCCGCCTTCACGGGCTGGACAAGGTGATGGCCGGCGAACTGCTCAGCTTTCCGCACGGCATCGCCGGGCTGGCGCTGAGCCTGGAAGAGGATTCAGTGGGGTCGGTAATTTTAGGCGACTACACTGAGTTGAGCGAGGGCGACGAGGTCAAGCGCACGGGCACGATTCTCTCTGTGCCGGTGGGCGAGGGCATGATCGGACGCGTGGTAAACGCGCTCGGACAGCCCATCGACGACAAGGGGCCGATTGCCTCTACCAATTCCCTGCCCATTGAGCGGCTGGCACCTGGCATCATCGACCGTCAGCCGGTGCGCGAGCCGATGGCCACTGGGCTCAAGGCCATCGACTCCATGATCCCCATCGGCCGCGGCCAACGCGAGCTGATTATCGGCGACCGCCAGACGGGCAAGACGGCCGTGCTGCTGGACACGATCATCAACAACGCGAAGAACGACCTGATCTGCATCTACTGCGCCATTGGCCAGAAAAGATCGTCGATTGCGCAGGTCGTGCAAACTCTCACCGAAGCCGGCGCCATGGGCCACACGGTCATTGTGGCCGCCTCGGCCAGCGAGCCCGCGCCAATGCTCTACATTGCACCCTATGCGGCGACGGCCATCGGCGAGTACTTCCGCGACTCTGGCCGCCACGCGCTGGTGATGTATGACGATCTCTCCAAGCACGCCATGGCCTACCGCGAGATTTCGCTCCTGCTGCGCCGTCCGCCGGGCCGTGAGGCATATCCGGGCGACGTCTTCTACCTGCACTCGCGCCTGCTGGAGCGCTCCTCCAAGATGTCCAAGGAAAAGGGCGGTGGCAGCTTGACTGCCCTGCCGGTCATCGAAACCCAGGCGGGCGACGTTTCGGCTTACATTCCGACCAACGTCATTTCGATTACCGATGGCCAGATCTTCCTTGAGACGGACCTCTTCAACTCCGGTGTTCGTCCGGCTGTGAACGTGGGCCTCTCGGTTTCGCGTGTCGGCTTCTCGGCAGCGATCAAAGCGGTCAAGCAGGTAGGCGCGACGCTGAAGCTTGATCTGGCGCAGTATCGCGAGTTGGCGGCATTTGCGCAGTTCGGCTCCGATCTCGATCCGCTGACGCAGAAGCAACTGAACCGCGGCAGCCGCTTGACGGAGTTGCTCAAGCAGCCGCAGTTCCAACCGCTGACCTGGCAACAACAGACGGTGATACTGTTTGCCGGCACACAGGGTTATCTGGACGATTTTGAAGTCAAGGATATTCGCGCCTTCGAGATCGGTCTCTACAAGTACATCGAATCGGCGCAGACCGCGCTGATTGAAGACCTAACCAAGAAAAAAGCGCTCGACGACGCCCTGCGCGCCAAGATGCACGCCGCGCTGAAAGAATATGCCGCCAACTTCAAGGCGGAACTTGAAGCCACGGCAAAAGCGTAGCTTTCCAGCCTCCGGCTTCTAGCGAATAGCTAAGAATCGTAGGCGGGAGAATGAAATCTGGATTAGGAAGCCGATAGCGAGTAGCTGGAGGCTAGAAGCTCGGAAGAACAATGGCAAATGTACTCGATCTACGGCGGCGCATTCGCAGCGTGAAGAACACGCGGCAGATCACCAAGGCGATGAAGATGGTCTCGGCGGCCAAACTCCGCCGTGCGCAGGAGCGGGCGCTCAGTGCCCGGCCCTACGCAAGGATGATCACCAGCGTTCTCGAATCACTCACCCGCCGCGTCAGCATCTTTGACGAAGCGACTGGCGAGTTGCGCCATTCGCTTTTCAAAACTCGTCCGGAGAAGCGGGTGTTGCTGATTGTGGTTTCGGGCGACAAGGGATTTGCCGGAGCCTTTAACGCCAACATCCTGAAAACCGCCTTCCAGTTCATCAACGGCAACCCGGACAAGGAGATTGACGTTGAGGCCGTGGGCCGCAAGGCGCGCGACATGATGCGCCGCCGCTATCCCGTTGCCGTCTACAACAAGCATACCGATGAAAATGGCAATGTCGTCAATGTGCGTGAACGTAAAGACAAGGTAGAAGTCACTGGCGACCATCCAGGAATGTTGTTGAAGCTGGAACAGAGCCGCGTTCTCGAACTAGCCCAGAACATCATCGGACGTTATGAGCATGAAGAGATAGACGCCGCCTACATCGTCTACAACGAATTCAAATCGGTGATCGCACAGCGGCTGGTGGTTGAGAAGATTCTACCGCTGATGAAGATCGGCATTCCGCAGATCAGCGGCGCGGTCGAGCCAAGCAAGGAAGAAAAAGAGCGCGCCGCGGAAGCCGCACTCTCAGCGGGAATCGAGATTGAACCGGTTGACACGGCCGAAGCGGACGAGGAAGCGCGCAAGTTCGGCACCAGTCAGGTGGACTACATCTACGATCAGCCTAGCGAGGAACTCTTCGCGGGGCTGCTTCCGCAGTACATTTTTTCCATGCTATACCACGCGATGACCGAGTCAGTGGCCGCCGAACACGCGGCGCGCATGACGGCGATGGATTCGGCAACCAACAACGCTTCGGATATGATCGACGCGCTCACGCTGCACATGAATCGCGTGCGCCAGGCGGCCATCACCAAGGAGATCATCGAGATTGTTTCCGGCGCTGCGGCGCAGTAGTAGATGTTTAATAAACTGCTTTCTGATGGAATGTAGGTTTTGCAACAAGGTTTATTCAGAGTTTCCCAAATCGAAAAGGCAGAAAAATGGCAGAGAATATCGGCAAGGTAATCAAGGTCTCCGGTCCGGCCGTGGACGTGCAGTTTGAAGAAGCGACGATGCCGCCCATTTATCAGGCGCTTCGCGTGGTCAGCGACGGCTTCACTGTGCCCACGCCCATCGACGTGGTCCTCGAAGTTCAGCAGCATCTCGGCGAGGGCCGAGTGCGCACCGTGGCCATGGAAGCCACCGACGGCATGGTCCGGGGGATGAAGGCCATCGATCTCGGCGCGCCTATCAGTATGCCGGTGGGCAAGCAGACGCTGGGCCGCATCGTCAACGTGATCGGCAAGCCGGTGGATCAGCTGGGCCCCATCGGCGAAGCAGCGCGTATGCCGATTCACCGCCCTGCGCCTCTGTTTGACGAGCAGTCTACACACGAAGAGATGTTCGAGACCGGCATCAAGGTCATCGATCTGATCCAGCCCTTTCTCAAGGGCGGCAAGATCGGCCTTTTCGGCGGTGCCGGCGTGGGCAAGACAGTCGTCATCATGGAATTGATCAACAACGTGGCCAAGAACCACGGCGGCTACTCGGTCTTTGCCGGCGTGGGCGAACGCACCCGCGAAGGCAACGACTTGTGGCTGGAGATGACCGAGTCGGGCGTCATCAAGCCGGGCGACTGGAAGGACTCCAAGTGCGCTCTGGTTTACGGACAGATGACCGAGCCGCCCGGAGCACGTCTGCGCGTGGCGTTGAGCGCCCTCACCGTCGCCGAGTACTTCCGCGACGTGGAAGGCTCCGACACGCTTCTCTTCATCGACAACATCTTCCGCTTTACGCAAGCCGGCTCGGAGGTTTCGACGCTGCTGGGCCGCATGCCCTCAGCCGTGGGCTACCAGCCCAACCTGGCCACAGAAATGGGCGAGCTGCAGGAACGCATTACTTCGACTAGCAAAGGATCAGTTACATCTGTGCAGGCTGTCTACGTGCCCGCCGACGATTTGACCGATCCGGCCCCGGCGACGACCTTTGCTCACCTGGACGCGACAACCGTCTTGAGCCGTCCGCTCTCGGAGTTGGGCATCTATCCGGCCGTCGATCCGCTGGCCTCGACCTCGCGCATCCTGAGTGCGCGCATCGTCGGCCAGGAACATTACGACGTGGCCCAGGGCGTGAAGCGCATCCTGCAACGCTACAAGGATTTGCAGGACATCATCGCCATTCTGGGCATCGACGAGCTTTCAGAGGAAGACAAGCTCACTGTGGCCAGAGCTCGCAAGGTGCAGAAGTTCCTCTCGCAGCCCTTCCATGTCGCCGAGCAGTTCACCGGCATTCCTGGAGCTTATGTGAAGATTGCCGACACCGTGCGCAGCTTCAAGGAAATCATCGCCGGCAAGTACGACGACATCCCCGAGCAGGCCTTCTACATGAAGGGCGCCATCGAAGAAGTGTTGGAGACCGCCGAGAAGATGAAGGCGAGCGTGTAAGAAACAGTGAACAGCTTATAGCAGGCAGCTGACAGTTTAGAACCCGCAGACAAAAACTGTAAGCTGTTAGCTGTAAGCTGTCCCGAAGGGACTCTATGGCAGACGAAACCAATCAACTCCGCGTCCGGCTGGTAACCCCTGAGCGTACGCTCTTTGAGCACACCGCTGCGACCGTTGAGTTGCCCTCGAAGTCGGGATATATGGAGGTGCTCTACGGCCATGCGCCGCTGGTGGCCGAGCTGGGCGCGGGCGACGTGATCGTGCATGGCGGAGCGGACGGCGACCCGCAGAGTGTGCTGCACTACAACGTCAGTTGGGGCTTTGCCGAGGTGCTACCCGACCGCGTTACCATTCTTGCCTCGGACGCCCTCAAGCCGGAAGAGATTGACGTGCCCCGTGCCCATGAACAACTCGAGCGCGGCCACAAGGAATGGAACGAGGCCGGCGACAGCGAAGATGCATACACCAACGCTTTGCGCGTTATCTCCGAAGCCGAAGCCAAGATCGCTTCGGCGACGGAAAAACCCTGAGATTATTCAACAGATGGTAGTATTTATCGGAAGGCCCTGCTCGATTGAGCCGGGCTTTTCGTTTCTCGCCTAGACTAGTACAAATTACTGCTTCAGAATCCAGCTTGCCATCTTGTCCAACGCCACGGGCGAGATGGTCTCCTCAATCTGCGCGTACTCGCTCGGCGCTCCGGTCTTGGCTGTTTGAAAGAGATGATTCAGACCCGGCAACTCGTCCACTTCAACGTGCTTGTTTCCCGCTTCTTCAAGCGCCTTGCGTATGGCAGGCAGGTTCTGCGCGGGCGGCACTTGCAGGTCGAGCGAGCCGTTGATCGCCAGCACCGGACACTTGACCATGCGCAAAGCCGGGGCAGGATCGTAGCTGATGAAGTAGCGGAACCACGGCGAGGTGGCAATCTTGATCGACGGGCCGATCTCGCTCTCCTGCTTGCCGTCGGCTAGAAGCATGGAGTGCAATTCTTTCTCGAGCGCAGCAGGATCTTTCTCCTTTATCAATTCGTCCAGCACCTCCCGCTCCTTGGCGGCACTGGCGTCAGCCTTTTCCTTGCTGGCGCCGCCGGCTTCGGTGATCAGGCGGGATTGTTCCACGATAATTTGGTCGCCGGGTACGCCGGGACCGGCCATCAGCACGATAAAGGCAACATCGTGGTTGCGTGCAGCCACCATCGGCGCGATGACGCCGCCTTCGCTGTGGCCGATGAGGCCGATCTTGCGCGGGTCCACTTCGGAGCGCGTCTTGAGATACGCGACGCCCGCCTCGGCGTCAATGGCATAGTCGGCCGTGGTGGCCGTGGCCGCGTCTCCGGTGGATTTGCCCACCCCGCGCTTATCGGCGCGCAGCACCACGATTCCTTTACGGGTAAGGTAGTCGGAGAGAACCAGAAACGGCTTGTGGCCCATCAGGCTCTCATCGCGATCGTGCGGGCCTGAGCCAACGATCAGAAGAACCGCTGGAAATGGGCCTTTGCCGGGAGGAACGGTCAGCGTGGCCGCCAGCGTATTGCCGGAGGCGCTGTTGTTATAAGTTACATCCTCTTCGCGATAGGGAAACGGTTTGACGGGGTTCTGCGGGCGGCGAAGTTGCAACTCGGCCTGATCTTTGACGCGTTTCAGCGTCAACGGCAGCGGAGTGCCCATCTGCGTAAACGAGCCTTCTATGGTGTTCAGGTCCGCGGAGATCTTGCTTTCAAAGACCACGCCAATCGGGTTGATTTCGACGGTCAGCTTGCTGCCGTCCCGCCTCACTGCGGTCGCAGGAATCCAAACCGGACTCTGGTCCGGGCTCTGCATCTGCGCGGTAAGGCCGTCGGCGGTGTTGACGATCTTGAATACAATGCGCAGCTTAATGGCGCCGGCATCCAGAGTGCCAAGCCAACTGCCGTCGATATCCGACGGCGCGGCGGGCTTGGGCGGCGGCGCGGCGGCAAAGCTTCCGCGCTTCCAGTTGAGTTCGAGCGTCGTACCCTGCGACCACATGCCGTCGATCTCGCTTGCATCCTTGTTCACCGTGCCCTCATACGTGCCATGTACGGCGTCCACGGTGAGGCTCAGTTTGGAATCCTTCAGCGTGACCGAGCTGACCGGGATACCGATTGCTCCCTGGTCGATGCTGTCGAGCGTAGCCGTGAGGCTACCGTCTTTTGCGGCTGCAATGTGCAGGGCGAGACGAAGCTGCGCACCACCGGCACTGAGTGTGCCCTGCCAGTCTCCGGCAAGCTGCGCCTGTGCGTAGCCGAGCGGTGTCAGCACCCATGCGGTAAGGAAAGTGAGGGCGAGTTTTGCAATGGAAAAGTTGTTCACAGTTCTCCTTTCACTCCTTTGAGGATACGTCAGGACTCATCGTGATGTTTCAGTCTTTTGCAGTCCGCAGCGAACAGTCCGAGCGCGTATGCTCTCTGCGTCGAAAACGTGAAGGGCAAGGCTTCCTGGTTTCTACCCTTTCGCATGGATCACGGATGGATGGGATAGCAGGCAAAGGCGAAGATGTTGTTTCAAAAAAAGTGCTCCAAAAGAGGCCTCTTTGCGCACGAAACTGGCAAAAAAGGCGTATTTTTGGACCAAAAAGCGGTGGCTTTTCGGGGTTTATGTTTACTGATAAATACATATGGACGGTTGAACAAGATATTTATTATCTTTCACTTGCATGGATGAACCCCTCTTTGTAATTGGGCTTTAAGGGTGGGGGGGGGTGGGGGTGCCGCTATTTTCTTCTCCTTTTGATCGCTTTTCCTTTGCCCCTCCGCCTTCTTCTTTTCCCGACTCAAGAACATTGTGCGCCCAGGGCAGTGAATTATATGCAATCAATTTTTGGTGGGGCCAGAGCCTCGCTTCGCTCGCATGGGGTTTATGGTAACCGAGATCCCCGAGGGCGCGACATGGGGCACCCGACAGTGAAATGTTAGTCTCCCTCCCCGGTCCCCAAATGCGAGGGACCGGGGGCACCCTCAGCTTGTGTAGGAAGAACAGCAAGACCGGGACCACCCGCCGATAGCCGGTGGGAATTTTGATATTTAGATGGAGCAAGAAATAGGGGTGGGCGATAAATCCGCGCCCACCCCGATATTAATCCGGCTGTTTCGCAATTGTTCCGGGGCTAAAGCCCTTGAATACTCTGCTGACCTTATGCGGGGGTTGAAACCCCCGCCTCCCTCCGGAAACACTGCCTACTTTTTCTCGTCCACGTCTACGTACTCGGCGTCGATGACGCCTTCGTCCTTCTTGGCTTCCCCAGTTCCCTGCTCCGAATTCCCGCCGGCCGCAGGCCCAGCGGCCGCGGCTTGCGCTGCTGTCGCCTTGTAGACGATCTCGGCCAGTTTGTGGCTGGCGTGGGTGAGCTTCTCTTGCTGTGCCTGAAGCTCCTTCGAAGTCGGTGTGCCTTCGAGCAGCTTCTTGGACTCGGCCAGAACCGACTCAACCTCGGCCTTCACCGGAGCGGCATCGGTGCCTTGCATCTTGTCGCCAGATTCCTTCAGCATCTTGTCGATGTTGTAGACCATGCCGTCGAGCGAGTTGCGCGCGTCAATTTCCTCGCGCTTCTCCTTGTCCTCATTGGCGTGGGCTTCAGCCTCCTTGGCCATCTTTTCGACCTCGTCCTTGGAAAGGCCCGAACTCGATGTGATCGTAATGCGCGTATCCTTGCCGGTGGCGTTATCCTTGGCGAGAACATTGAGGATGCCATTGGCGTCGATGTCGAAGGTGACTTCGATCTGTGGCACGCCACGCGGGGCGGGCATGATGCCGCCCAGCTTGAACTTGCCCAAGGTGCGATTCTGCGCCGCCATAGGCCGCTCACCTTGCAGGACGTGGACCTCGACCTCGGTCTGATTGTCAGCCGCCGTCGAAAATGTCTCGGTCTTCTTGGTGGGGATGGTGGTGTTGCGCGGAATCATGGAGGTAGCCACGCCGCCCAGCGTCTCAATCGAGAGGGTCAGAGGTGTCACATCGAGCAGCAGAAGGTCCTTGACCTCGCCCGCCAGCACGCCGGCCTGCACTGCCGCGCCGATAGCAACCACTTCATCGGGGTTGACACCGCGATGCGGCTCACGGCCAAAGAGCTGCTTCACCATCTCTTGAATCTTGGGCATACGCGTCTGGCCGCCGACGAGAACCACTTCGTCGATCTTGTCCACGCTGATGCCGGCGTCGGTGATGGCTTTCTTGCAGGGTTCGAGCGAGCGGTCGAGCAGATCTCCAACCAACTGCTCCAGCTTGGCGCGCGTCAGCTTGCGGACCAAGTGCTTGGGACCGGTGGCGTCGGCGGTGACGAAGGGCAGGTTGATCTCGGTTTCGATGGTCGTTGACAGCTCGATCTTGGCCTTTTCTGCGGCGTCCTTGAGGCGCTGAAGGGCCATTTCGTTGCCCTTCGAGCTGAGGTCAAGGCCCTGCTCCTGCTTGAACTCGGAAATCAGCCAATCCACAATCCGCTGGTCGAGGTTGTCGCCGCCCAGGTGGGTATCGCCGTTGGTGGATTTGACCTCGATGACGCCTTCGCCGACTTCGAGAATAGAAATATCAAAGGTGCCGCCGCCAAAGTCGTAGACGGCGATGGTCTCGTCCTTCTTCTTGTCGAGGCCATAGGCGAGCGCAGCTGCGGTCGGCTCGTTGACGATGCGCTTCACGTCCAAGCCGGCGATCTTGCCGGCGTCCTTGGTAGCCTGTCGCTGGGCGTCATTGAAATAGGCCGGAACGGTGATGACCGCCTCGGTGACCGTCTCGCCCAGGTAAGCTTCGGCGGACTTTTTAAGTTTTTGCAGGATCATGGCCGAGATCTCAGGCGGGGTGTACTCCTTACCCTGCGCCATCACGCCGACATGATCACCCTGTTGAATTACCTTGAAGGGCACCATCTTCATCTCGTCGCTGACTTCGTTGTAGCGGCGGCCCATGAAGCGTTTGATGGAGAAGACGGTGTTCTCAGGATTGGTGATGGCCTGCCGTTTGGCCACCTGGCCGACCAAACGCTCACCATTCTTGCTAAAGCCGACAACGGAGGGCGTGGTGCGTGCACCCTCTTCATTCGCAATAACTTTTGGTTCTCCGCCTTCGAGGACCGCGACGCACGAGTTGGTCGTGCCGAGATCGATTCCGATAATTTTTGCCATGATTGGAAGCCTGCCTTGAATAGAATTCTGACTTTGACAGGATGACACATTGAGTGTCTTATTGTCAAGTTAATATGATTGTTGATTCATAAACAAATACGTACGGGCGTACATTCTGTTAAGAAAGGATTGCAATTTATATAGGACAATTATAGTCTTATATTAAAGGCGACTTATTTAGTCGTATTACCCTGGAGGGAGAACATTGATTTTGAAACGCATCGAGATCCTTCACAGAGCAGGAATTTGCCTTGCCTTCAGTCTCGCAATTTTGATTGCTCCCGCAGGCCGAGCGCAGGATAAGCCCTATTTTGTCACCTACTCACACGATTTGGAGGAGCAGGGCAATTTGGAGATTGAAACCAAATCGGCCCTGGCCCAGCCTGACGGAGGCGGCCGGTTTGGAGCCACAGCGATGGAACTGGAGTATGGCACGCGAGCCTGGTGGACCACGGAACTTTACCTAGACGGCCAGGCGACCGGCAGTGACTCGACCGTCTTTACTGGCTGGCGGTTGGAGAATCGTCTTCGCCCTCTGATGCGCGACCACGCGGTGAACCCTGTCTTCTATGTGGAGTATGAAAACACCTCCGGTGCTGACAAGACAATCTTGGAGTTTGTTGGTCACGATGGGCAGAGCGACCTGGCCGCCTCCAACGCCCAACTGCGCCGCGAGCATCAACATGAGGCAGAGCTGAAGTTGATTCTCTCGTCCAACTTGCACGACTGGAATATCAGCGAGAACTTCATCACAGAGAAGGACTTGAGCCACGCGCCGTGGGAGTTTGGCTATGCCGTGGGAGCGACACATCCGTTGCGTGGCGCAGCCAGCAGCCGGGAATGCACCGTTTGCGCGGAGAGATTCATTGTTGGCTTTGAGGGATACGGGGGGTTGGGCGACACATTTTCGCTGACTATGCGCAATACATCGGATTACCTGGCGCCGCTTATCGGCTGGCAGTTGCCAAGGGGCGTACGTTTCAGCTTTTCGCCGGGATTCGGATTGACGAGTACCAGTCTGGCGCGGGTCTATCGAGTGGGAGTGGCGTATGAGTTCGACCAGGTTGGTTCCAAGATTGGTGATTGGCTGCACGGCTCTCATGGGGGTGGAAGATAATGCGGAAGCAGATTGCAATTCTCTTTGTGATGTTGAGTTTGGCGGCTGCGGCCGGCGCACTCTCCAGCTCAAGATGGAAACAGATTCCGGCCAAGGATCACGCTCGCGCGAATCCTCTGGCGGGCGATTCTGAGGCAACTGCGGCCGGCGCGGTGGTCTATCGCGAACATTGCCAGCAGTGCCACAAAGCCAATGGGCAGGGTGATGGGCACAAGCGACCTTCATTGAGCAGCCAGCGGATTCGCGGCGTGAGCGATGGCGATATTGAGTGGTTTTTGCGCCAAGGCGACCTAGGCCACGGAATGCCTTCGTGGTCGAGCCTTCCCCAGGCGCAACGCTGGCAGCTTGTGGCTTTTCTACGTTCTATTCAGTAGGAGCGCGAATCTCCTCACCGGCGCAGGAGGTCTTTGGCCTTCTGTACGAGCACATCGCGGCTGATTTCGGAGATGGTGTTGGTGAGCGGCAGGCGCTTGGGTCAGACCTCGACGCAGTTCTGCGCAAAGCCGCACTCCTGGATGCCGCCGTCACCGACGAGGGCGCGCAGACGCTCTTCGGCCAGGACTTTGCCAGTGGGGTGGCTGTTGAAGAGCTTGACCTGCGCGATGGTGGCCGCGCCCACAAAGCCTGTCTCCTCATTGAATTGCGGACAAACCTCCATGCAACAGGTGCAACTGATGCAGTTGGAGAGCGGGTAGCTGGCCTCCTGCTCCTGAGGCGTGATGCGCGGGCCTGCGCCTAGATCGTAGGTGCCGTCGATGGGAATCCAGGCTTTGACGGCCTTCAGATTCTCGAACAAAACGGAGCGGTCCACTTGCAGGTCGCGGACCAGCGGAAACTTGGAGAGCGGCTCGACGCGAATTGGCTGCTCAAGATTATCGACCAGCGACGAGCATGCCATGCGCGCGCGGCCGTTGATGCGCATGGCGCAGGAACCGCAGATCTCCTCGAGACAGCAGGAGTCATAGGTGATGGGGGTGGTCTGGCAGCCGTGGGCGGTGACCGGGTTGCCGGCAATCTCCATCAGCGCGGAGGTGACGTTCATGCCGGGGCGCCATGTGATCTCGAAGCTCTCCCAGACGGCAGGAGCATCGGGGTTGGCCTGGCGCTTGATCTCGAAGGATACGGTCTTGGGTGGCATTGACGACTCTCCCATTAACTGGCTGCGTCGTAGCTGCGCCGCCGCGGCTGAATGAATTGCGTGTCCACGTCTTCGTATGCGAAGCGGGGGCCTTCAGGCGAGCCGGTAAAGCTGGCTAGCGTGGTCTTCAGGAACTGCTCGTCGTTGCGCTCGGGGAATTCGGGCTTGTAGTGTGCGCCGCGCGACTCATCGCGCAGCCGCGCTCCCTGCGCGATCACCCGCGCCAACTCCAGCATATTCTTCAACTGACGTGTAAAAGCAAAGCTGGTGTTGGCCCACGGGCTCTTGTCGCTGAGATTCACATTCTTGTAGCGGTCAAGCAGCTCGACGATCTTTTCGTCGGCCTTCTGCAAGCCGTTGTTATAGCGGATGACGGTGGCGTACTGGGTCATGATTTCGCCCAGCTCACGCCAGAGCTTGAAGGGATTTTCCGTACCGTTGCTGTTGAGCAGGCGGGCGTTGATCTCAGCCTGACGAACCAGTTCAGCCGCGTGACCGCCATCGCCCTCGGCGGCGGACAGGCTCCTGGCGTAATTCATGGCGTTGGGGCCGGAGATGAATCCGCCGTAAATGCAACTGAGCAGAGAGTTTGCTCCCAGGCGATTGGCGCCATGGTACTGGTATTCGCACTCGCCGGCGGCAAAGATGCCGGGAATGTTAGTCATCTGGTTGAAGTCAACCCAGAGGCCGCCCATGGTGTAGTGGACGCCGGGGAAGATCTTCATTGGCACATCGCGCGGATCGACGCCGACAAACTTCTGGTAGATGTCGAGAATGCCTTCGAGCTTGCGGTCGAGCGTGGCGCGGTCGATGTGAGTCAGATCGAGATAGACCATCGGCTTGCCGTCGATTCCCAGGCCTTCTTCGTAGACCACCTTGTGAATGGCGCGTGTGGCGATGTCGCGCGGGACGAGATTGCCGTATTTGGGATACCACTCTTCGAGAAAGTAGAAGCGCTCGGCTGCGGGGATTTGCTTGACGGGGCGCTTGTCACCAGCGGTGCGCGGAACCCAGACGCGTCCGCCCTCGCCGCGGGCCGACTCCGACATCAGCCGCAGCTTGTCTTCGCCGGGGATGCAGGTGGGATGCACCTGGATGAACTCGCCGTTTGCGTAAGTCACGCCCTGCTGAAAGACGGCCGATTGCGCCGAGCCGGTGCAGATCACCGAGTTCGTGCTCTTGCCAAAGATGGCTCCGATGCCGCCTGTGGCGAGAATAATGGCATCGGCGGGAAAGCCGCGCAGTTCCATGGTGCGCAAGTCGAGGGCGGTGATGCCGCGGGCGACGCCCTTGGAGTCGAGGACGGCAGAGAGAAACTCCCAGCCCTCGAATTTGCGGACCTTGCCCTCGGATTCGTGGCGGCGGACCTGCTCGTCGAGGGCATATAACAATTGTTGCCCGGTGGTTGCGCCGGCAAAGGCGGTGCGGTTGTAGAGCGTGCCGCCGAAACGGCGGAAGTCGAGCAAGCCTTCGGGGGTGCGATTGAAGGTCACACCCATGCGGTCGAGCAGGTCGATAATCGCCGGTGCGGCCTCGCACATCAATTTCACCGGCGTCTGGTTGGCCAGAAAATCACCGCCGTAGATGGTGTCGTCGAAGTGCTTCCAGGTGGTGTCGCCCTCGCCCTTGAGATTTTTGGCGGCGTTGATGCCGCCCTGGGCGCAGACCGAGTGCGAGCGCTTGACCGGCACGATGGAGAAGAGGTCCACCGCGCCGCCGGCCTCGGCGATTCTGATGACCGCGGCAAGTCCGGCCAGACCGCCGCCTACCACGATGATTTTGGGTCCTGCCATTGAATTCTTTCCTTTCTCCTATTAGAGAAACCGGTTGAGAGGTAATGTGAATTAAAGCCGCGTCACAATTCCATTCAGCGTTACATCAAATCGAAAGTCAAACTCTTCAACCGGCGTTTCGTTGCTATGACCTGAAACCTCGACTTCAAGCGTTCCAGCGTCGATCCATTTTTTAGCATTGAAATACATATGTGCTCCGCTACGAGCTAAGTCATTTAAATGCGGATTAATTTTTAGAATTCTTCCTTCCATATCATCTTGCATTTTTCCCAAACGGTCGTAAACATTGAGGTCCGTAATATTACTACCCAATTCATTGTTGACGAAAAAATGCTCTCCATCCGGTGCCCAGCCTATTTCAATTGTTCTGGGAAATTCCAAGATCGTCCTCCGAACTCCACTATTGTCTATATATAGGTGCTCATTTGCAGCAACAAGAACAGGGGTTCCTTGTGGAGCAGCAAGAGAACCTGATTCACCAGCCCCAACTTCTAAAGTAATAACCTGGACTAACTTGTTTGGTTCCGGCGCAGGAGAACTATTCAATGTAACAACAGCAATGGGTTCACTGTTTTGAGTGTTGGAGAATTTGCCCCCCACAAACGCCCAAATGCTCATCAAGCCCATGACCGCCAACCCCAACCCCAAAGCTACGCAGACGTAACCGAAGCGCTTGCGGGCGCGTGTGCCGGGAGTGATGCCCCACTTGGCAGCGAAGAGCCAGAAGCCATAAGAAAAGTGCCAGCAGATGGCGATCATGGCGACGATGTAGACGGCCAGCATCCAGGGGTTGGCCAGTTCGTGCTGCACCTTATTGAAGGCCTCCATCGGATGCTCGGGCAGGCTGACGCCCATAAAGCGTTGGCGAATCACGTGCTGCAAAATGTATGCGAAGGCGATGAGGCCGGTGTAGCGCTGAGCGGTGTAGAGCCAGTTCCCTGCCCAGGGATAGTAGACGATGTTGGACTTGCCGCGCAGCCAGATCCAAACACCGTAGCAGGCGTGATAAAGAATGGGCAGAAAGATAAAGACCCACTCCAGCACACGCACCATCGGCAGGCTGTTGAGGAAGCGGACTTGCTCGCCGTAGGCAGCAGGGCCTTTGAGCGCCTCGAAGTTCGAGAGAAGATGCTCGAAGAGGAATGCACCGAGGGGAACGATGCCTAGAAGCGAATGGAGCTTTCGCCAGAGAAAGGAGTTGCCCTGGCCGACGCGCAAGCGCTGAACGCCACGGCGAACAGTGGGGGCAATGGATGGTTGAACGATTGCCATGGCGGTATTAGCTCCTATCGTTCTGGCCTGCCGAGTGTCCGATCCAGAAAGACGAAAACGCGGCCTGAATTCGATTCATTATTGGTGTTACCCATCACACTCGTCAAGCGGTGAAATCCGCAAATGAAAGTTGAACTTGGGATTGTAGGCTTCGGGCCTCAATCGATTGGCTTGTCCCAGGATTCCAGGGTGTTCTTGAATTCGCTCATGAACTTGCCGGAATCGGCGCCGTCGATTGTGCGGTGGTCGAAGCCCAGGCAGAAGTGCTGCATGGAACGAATCGCAAGAGTGTCGTTGCCCTCGGCGTCGGTGAGGACCACCGGCTCTTTGCACAGGCCGCCGATGGCCAGAATCGCCGACTCCGGCTGGTTGAGGATGGGGGTGCCGAACTCGCCGCCGAAGACGCCGGAGTTGGTGAGCGTGAAGGTGCCGCCGGTGACCTCGTCGGGCAGCAGCTTCTTGGCGCGGGCGCGGGCGGCCAGATCGGCGATGGCGCGAGAAAGGCTGAGAAAACTCAGCCCCTCAGCCTGTTTGACCACAGGTACAATCAGCCCCCATTCCAGAGCCACGGCGATGCCGAGGTTGATTTGCGGGTGATAGTGGATAAAGCCGTCTACAAGGGATGCGTTGACAATGGGAAAGCTGCCCAGCGCCTGAATGGCGGCGGCGGCGATGAAGGGCATATAGGTGAGCTTGACGCCGTGCTGAAGCTCGAAACGAGCCTTTTCGCGCTCACGCAGGCGGACAATGCGCGTCATGTCGACCTTATAGACGGTGTGGGCGTGCGGGCTAATGTGGACGCTTTCGACCATGCGCTGGGCGATGATGGCGCGCATCTTGGTGAGCGGCACCACCTGCGCCACCTGCGGTGGGGCCAACTGCGCCTTCGGCGCGGAGCTTATTGGTCCAGATTGATTCAGGTGGCGCAGCACGTCTTCTTTGGTGATGCGGCTGTTGGAGCCGGTCCCAACGATCTGTCTGAGGTCGAGGTTGTTGTCTTTGGCGATGCGGCGCACCAACGGCGAGGAGCGTTGACGCCTGCCTAAATTGCCGGTTGTTGGAGACGCCTGAAATTCGGCAATATCAGGCGAGACGTCAGAAAGGTCAACACTGGGTTCCATCGCCGTAATCGATGCCGCAATCGATATGACCGCGACCACCGTGTTGATCTCCACGGTAGCACCTTCTGGTACTTTGATCTCGGTGAGCACACCAGCCACGGGCGCTGGTATCTCCGCGTCCACCTTGTCGGTGGAGATTTCAAAAAGAGGCTCGTCCTTTTCGACGGAGTCGCCGACTTTCTTGAGCCACTTTGTGATGGCGCCCTCAAAGATCGACTCGCCCATCTGAGGCATGACTACGTCGGTTGGCATGGTGGACTCTCCATGAGCGGGCAACTCAGGCGTTTCGTTCAGGGAAGGCTCAAGGCGCGCCCGCTTCAAGCCGGATTATAAATCGCGACACATACGGCAGGCGGAAGTCCAATCCACGCAAACAACTTCTGTCACTTTCCTGCGGCTTTCCCTTTGCCAGCAACCGGAATTCAAAAGCAGATCCTCTATTATGTTGATTAGGCAATACACTAAAAGAAACAAGGTTTTTCCTTGACCCCTGATTCCTGGAGCTACAGTGAACATTCTCTTCGTCGGCGACATCTTCGGCAGCGCGGGACGCCGGATTGTGCGCGAGCACATCGGTCACTTGCGCGCCGCTCACAATGTCGAATTGGTTGTCATCAATGCGGAGAATGCCGCCGGGGGCTTTGGCCTGACTCCGCAAATCGCCGAGGAACTCTTTGAACTGGGCGCGGACGTTCTCACCACCGGCAACCACATATGGGACAAGCGCGAGCTGATCGATTACATGAACGCAGCGCCAGCAGAGGGCAACGAACGCGGCCGCCGTGTACTGCGTCCGGCCAACCTGCAACCGAATCTGCCCGGCCACGGCGTCTACGAGGGAATTACGGCGAGCGGCGTGGAGTATGCGGTGATCGATCTGCAAGGCTGCGTCTTCATGAACACGACCAACGACCCCTTCCACACCGTGAATGCGCTGCTTGCCAACATCCGGGCCAAAGTTATCGTGGTGGACTTTCATGCCGAGGCTACCAGCGAAAAGGTGGCGATGGGCTGGCATCTGGATGGCCGGGTGACCGCCGTTCTGGGCACGCATACGCACGTGCCGACAGCCGATGAACGCTTGCTGCCCGGTGGAACCGCCTTCCAGACCGATGTGGGCATGAGCGGGCCTTACGACAGCGTGATTGGCGTCGAGCGGGAGCTGGTACTGAAGAAGTTCCTTACCGGCATGCCGAGCAAATTCGAGGCTGCTAAGGGAAATCCGAAGATGTGCGCCACGCTGGTGGCTTGTGATCCCGCGACTGGGCGCGCTCAGCGAATTCAGCGCATCATGCTGGGGGAATAACAGCAGATATTGGTCACTGCCGTACCAGCGTACCCTGCACATCGGCCGGTTTCCGCTCGACGACCTTGTCTCTCAATTTGGGCGCGGCGGAGTGAGTCACCTTGAGCAGCTTTCCTTTGTCATCGAGGCTCATGGTCCATCGCAAGGGACGAGAAACCGCTGAAAGGTCGGTAACAGAGATGACGGCGCCGCCGTTGATGAGAACCTCCAGCCTGCCCGCCGGAGCCGCAGGCAGCTTTTTGGGACCGGTCTCCTCCGGTTCACTCCGCGGACGCGCGCCCGCCAGGGCTGCATAGCAAAGGGCTGTTCCGAGCCAATCGAAAACCTCGTCCGAGAGCTCTTCGGCTCGAACGTGGTTGAAGGCCGAGATAGTCAGCTCATTGACAGGCGCGGGCGAAAAAAGTGAAAAGATTCTCTCTTTCAGTCTTCACAGTCTCCGCAGTTTCACAGCTATAGGGGGTGGCTCTTTCGCTTCATTCCGGTCTGGCCAACAGATCGACCTGCATTTAAAGTAATCGAAAGCGAATAATAATCTGCAAATGAGATGGATTCGATTGACGCACTTCTGATTGCATCTTGCGAATTCAACAAACGGGCAGCCTGTTTAAGGCTGCCCTTGATATCCAGGAGAAGGATGATGATGGGGCGCGCCGGGCCAAAACAAGACCCGACGCGATCATTGATTCAAACCAGCCGGCAAGCTTATTGCGCCGCTGGCTTGTGTCCGGCCGCCGGTTTATGCGCTGGTACGGCAGGCTTTTTCTTTTCAAGCTGGATTTCCCCTTCGCGCAGCACAATCTGCGCGGTTTGCACGGTCGTATCTGTGGCAGGAATCAGCGTGAAAGAGTCGTAAGTTCCGATCAAAGCAGTCGCGGGCGGGGTTTTGAATTCAAAGCCGACCGCTGGAATTTCCTTCTCAGTCAGGGGCTTGGCCAAATTGACGGTGAAGTCGGCAGTCTTGGCGGCCTTGGCATCATCAGTCACAGCAACCTTGATGACTGAAGCCGTGGCTTCGATCACGATCCCCGGAACTGGTGTGACCTGATTCTTCAGCACAGACCACAGCTTGTCAACATCCTCTTTGGCGCCGTTGGCCAGGATGAACTCTTTATCGCCGAGGTTCAACGTGGTCAGGTCAGGAGTGGTCGCAACCAGATCATGAATCTGCTCGGACGGTGTCTTGGCCGGGGTGATGACAAGGGTTCCCGGAGGAAAGGTCGTCGCCATGGCCTTGGCCTTGAGATCATCCAGTCCATCCATTGCGCCGTGGTACTTCTTGTAGTAACGCTCCAGATCGGGTTCAATCTTGGCCTTGTACGCTGGGGGAGCATAGTCCCATACGCGGGCAAAGAACCAGACCGCCTGCACCAGATCGCGGCTGGGGCCGGGCTGGAGATAGGCCTGCGCGAGCTGGAGCGTATCTGGTAAACCCATAGTCTTGGACTGGTCATCGGTATAAAGCATCAGTTCCGCGCGAAACTCGGCAATAGCCGCCTTGAAATCCTTCTTGGCGATCGCATTGTCCCAAGCGATGGCCGAGTGGAAGATGGGGTAGGAACCGCCGGACTGAGCTTTCCAGTCGGCGTCCGATATGCCAGCCGGCTTGGGAGCAGCCAAGCCCTTATGGGCCAACGCTGCGGCATCATCGCAGGTCTGTACATCCTGAGTAGTTCCGCACTGGGTTTTCTTGATGATGACCGAGTAAAGAATGGCCTTCAGATTGTTGGGATCCACCTGCAGCAAGCGGTTGGCCGCGCTGAGGGTATTGTCTGAATCATGGAGGCTCTGGAAATAGGTGTCGACCAGTGAATCGAGAACCGCTTGCTTGACGACGCTCTGCGGATAAGTCTGCAAAAAGCTCTCGAGCGCGGAGGCCTTGGCCTTTGGGTCACTCTGTGTGGAGGCATTTTGATAACTGTTGAACTCTGCCGGATCCTTGATCGTGATCGAATCCTGGGCACGCAGCAAGGGCGAAACAACGAAACAGATGCTCGCCAATGCCATCGCAGACGCGAAAAATAACTTCTTCATTCAGTGCTCCTGGGAACTGCCAAAATGGAGGTCAATGTTCATGCACTCACCATCGGAAAGCGCAACCGATTTCGCGGTTGAACTTCAGGGGGTACGGATAAACGATACCACAGCTTCCGAGGCAGTGTTGGATGGATTATAAAAAGCCCTGTCAACTGTGACAAGAGCCGTTTGTCGAAAAAAGGGGAAATATGGGTAAACAGGTCGAAAAGACGGTGAACCGAAGGCAGACTCCGGCCATCGATTGGCTCCGATCCCGTTGCCAAAGCCCCACTGATCCCTGGTCCCGCTATGCAGCATTTTCATTGCAGCAGCCTCACCAGCTCGACCTGTTCGGCCAGGAAGGCGTCGTGGCCGTGGGCGCTGGTCATCTCGCGATAATCGGCTTGCACCCCGGCGGAGCGAATGGTAGAGACAAAGTCGCGCACCGTCTGGGGCGGAAAGAGCCAATCTGAGCTGATGCCGACAAAGCTGAGCCGGGCGCGAATTCTGCCAAAAGCCTCGGCTGGCGAAGCGCATCCGCGCTGCGGATCCCAGGTGTCCATGGTGCGCAGGATGGCCAGATAGGAATTGGCATCAAAACGCTCAATGAACTGTTCCCCCTGGTAATCTAGGTAGCCGGCAATGTCAAAGCGCCCGCCTACCAGTCCATCGCCCGGGCTGTTTCCTCTCCACGGGTCTTCCCCATTGCGGTTCGGCTTGCGCCCATTACGCTCGTCGAAAAGCTCCGTGGATTTGTAGCTGATCATGCCTACCTGGCGAGCCAACGCAAGGCCCCTACGGGGAGGCCGTTGCGGCAGATATCGTCCCCCCAGCCACTCCGGGTCGTGCAAAATGGCCTGACGCTGAAGATGATTGAGCGCCAACCCCATGGCCGACAGCGGCGCCACGCCAATAACCAGCGCGCGTTCCACCCGCTTTGGGTCGTGGATTGCCCAATCAAGGGCCTGCATCCCGCCGATAGAGCCGCCCAGCACCAGCCGCAGCCGGCGAATCCCCAGCGAATCCAGCAGCCGTGCCTGCGCCCGCACGTTGTCGCGAATGGAAATCAGCGGAAAATCCGGACCATAGATGCTGCCTGTCGCCGGATCTACGGAGCTGGGGCCCGTGGAACCGTAGCAGGAGCCGAGAAGATTGATGCAGATCACAAAGTCGTGTTCCAGTGACAGAACGGCGCCGGGAGCGAAGATCTCAGGCCACCAGGAGCCTACCAGCGCCGAACCGGTAAGCGCATGGCAGACCAGAACGGCGTTGTCCCGCGCCGCGTTCAGACGTCCGTAGACCGCGTAATGCAGCGTAGGGTTGGCTAAAACGCGCCCGCAATCCAGCGACAACGGCTCGTTGAGCACAAAGTCGCCTTCATAGGTCGGATTCACGATTGCGCCCCTGACCCCTCGCGGAAGGGGCCAGGCATTGTTGCCCGTGCTAGCATCTGCCATAACACTTATTGTGCAACATGGCGCGCCGTCTTTGCTCTTCATGCAATTTTGTGTCCGTTTGCCGCCTCGATTGCAGCATCGAGATCGGCAAGAATATCGCGAATGTCTTCAATGCCAACCGAGAGCCTAATCAGTTCAGGCGTCACGCCTGTCGAAGCCTGCTCCTCGACCGAGAGCTGCGCGTGCGTCGTTGAGGCGGGGTGAATCGCCAGCGATTTGGCGTCGCCGATATTGGCCAACTGCGAGAAGAGCTTCAGCGAGTTGAGCGCCGTTTTGCCCGCGTCGTAGCCGCCCTTGATTCCAAAGGTCACCAACGCGCCCTTGCCCTCCGGCAGATACTTCTGCGCCCGTGCGAAGTAGGGGCTGGACTCCAGGCCGGGGTAGTTGACCCACTCAACGCCCGGATGCTTCTCCAAATGCCTGGCCACCGCCAGCGCATTCTGGCTGTGGCGCTCCAGGCGCAGATGCAGCGTCTCAATGCCTTGCAGCAACAGAAAGGCGTTGAAGGGCGACAGAGCCGCGCCGGTGTCGCGCAAGCCCTGTACGCGCGCCTTGAGGATGAAGGCCAGCGGCCCGAAGGCCTCGGTGTAGATGAGTCCGTGATAGGAGGGGTCCGGCTCGGTGAAGTCCTTGAAGCGCCCTGAAGCAGCCCAGTCGAATTTGCCCGCGTCCACGATTACGCCGCCAAGGGAGTTGCCATGACCGCCCAGGAACTTGGTGGCCGAGTTGACCACGATGTCCGCGCCCCACTCGATGGGCCGCACCAGCGCAGCCGAGGCCGAGGTGTTGTCGATCACCAGCGGAAGCTTGTGCTCATGGGCAATTGCAGCCAGCTTCTCGATGTCGGCAATGTCCAGCTTGGGATTGCCCAGCGTCTCCGTGTAAATTGCCCGCGTCTTCGGGTTGATGAGCTTGCGCAAGCCATCGAAGTCGTCGGCGTCAGCAAACTTGACGGTAATGCCCAGGCGCGGCAGCGTGTAGTGGAAGAGATTGTAGGTGCCACCGTAGAGCGAGGTGGTGGAGATAATCTCCTCGCCGGCCGCTGCCAGCGTGGTGGCAACCAGCGTCTCAGCCGCCTGGCCCGAAGCCACGGCCAGAGCCGCCACGCCGCCCTCCAAGGCCGCCACCCGCTTCTCAAAAACGTCGGTGGTGGGGTTCATGATGCGGGTGTAGATATTGCCGAACTCCTTGAGTGCAAAGAGCCGCCCGGCCTGATCGGCGTCTTGAAACACATAGGAAGTGGTCTGGTAGATGGGCACGACGCGCGATCCCGTTGTGGGATCGGGAACTTGGCCGGCGTGGACGGCCAGGGTGGCAAACTGCTGTTGCTTCGCTTCGGACATTTCAGCTCCTTGGTTATTTGGTTATATTGCCTGCTGCTCAAACGTAGGCGCCCCATCCTTGTGACATACCTGGTTTCATCGCAAGGGCGTGCGCAACAACAAAACGGCCCGAATCCTCTTCGGACCCGGGCCGCCTGGCTTGAAGATCGGTAGCGCCTAGCGCATTCGCCGCTCAACAGCCGCACGGACAGGTCCGCAGCCCATACACATGCACATGGCCATGACCGCAATTCCGTGATTCGTTAAGTTCGGCATTAACAGCAGTATTCACGGAAACGGGAGGGTATGTCAAATCAGACTGGAAATTGCAGAGGGCAAAACAAGCACGAGATCACTCAACTCACAAGATTCCCTACCGTGCCCGCGGATGCGTCCGGTCGTAGACGACTGTTAACTGCGCGGTGGTCAGTTGAGTATAGCGCTGGGTGGTAGAGAGACGCTCGTGGCCTAGTAATTCCTGAATTGCGCGGAGGTCGGCACCCTCTTCCAGCAAATGTGTTCCGAAGGCGTGGCGCAGCGTGTGCGGATGAACGTCTGCTGAGAGGCCGCGCAGAATAGCGATGCGCTTGACGATGCGTCCCACGCTGCGCGTGGTCAGCCGCGCCCGGCTTGCTTTGCCGAGGCCGCGCAGTTGCAGATTGACGAAGAGCGCCGGAGTCTCGATTCTCTTCTCGCTGCTTCCCTTCCCTTCGCCAGCCGCCGCCAGCAGCGCCGCCCGCTCGGCGAGGTAGGCGCGCAAGGCCACAGCCGCAGCGTCGCCCAGCGGCACATATCTTTGCTTGTGGCCCTTGCCGCGAATCAGAATCGCTTCGTTGGCCCAGTGAATGTCGTCGAGATTCAGCCCGGTTAGCTCGGCGTTGCGGATGCCGCAGCCGTAAAGCAGTTCCAAAATCGCCGTGTCGCGCGCGGGCCAACTAGCGGCGTCCTCGCCCACCGAATCGACCACGCGGTTCATCTGCTCAATCGACGGAACACGCGGCAGATGCTTGGGCAGGCGGGGCGTGGCCACCAGCGCGGCGGCGTTCTGCTCTAGCCTACCGGTGCGCGCCAGCCACTTGAACCAACTGCGAATGGCCGCCAGCGCTCGCGCCGTGGAGGATTTTGCAAGGCCGCGATCATAAAGTGTGCCAAGGTATGCGCGAATGTGCGTGTGCTCGATGCGCTCCGCGCTTTGATCTTTTCCGTAATGCTCGGCGATGTAAGCAGCAAAGTTGTTCAACTCGCGCTCATAAGCGCGCAATGTATGCACCGATGCGCCGCGTTCATTGGCCAATACACGCAGGTATTCGGCGACGAGCGATGACAACTGTGTGCCAAGAATTGGCATTACAGAGGCACTCATGCATTCCCCTCACCGAGCTTCGTGCTCGAAACCAGGTATAACCCGCGGTGCGTGGAACCGGCGGCAGGCGAAGATTCGTCAGGCTCGGTGTGCGCCCGCATGGCGCGCGGATGGTGCTGACGAACCACTTCCTTGAGCCGGCCCAGCGCCAGGTGGGTATAAACCTGGGTGGTGGAGATGTCGGCGTGGCCCAGCAGCAATTGCACACTGCGCAGGTCGGCGCCATGCTCCACCATGTGGGTGGCGCAACTGTGGCGCAGACGGTGCGGACTGGCGGCCGAGTTGGCCATCTTCACCAGGTGCCAGATCCATTGACGGGTAAGCGGCATTCCGCGCAGGGAGAGGAAGAGACGCGATGGGTCTTGGCGCGGCGCGGCGGCTTTTTTGGCCGAGCTGATGCGCGCCAGATGCGGCCTGCCCTGACGCAGATAAATTTCCAGTGTCTCGATGGCTGCCCGTCCCAGCGGCACAATGCGCTCCTTGTCGCCCTTGCCGAGCACATGAACACGTCCCATATCGAGCGCCAAATCGCTGGTTGTGAGCGCCGTAACCTCAGAGACACGCAATCCGCCCGCGTAAAGCAGTTCCAGAATTGCCCGGTCGCGCAAAGCTGTTGCCCTCGCCTGCGGATGCTCGGCGTTCATTTGCGCACGCTCCAGCATCTCGGCCACCTCCGGCTCGGCCAGCGACTTGGGCAGAACCCGCCAGGCCTTGGGCGATTCGATGTTCACGGTAGGATCGTGATGGATGCGGCTGTCGAGCAGAAGCCACTTGTAAAAGCCGCGCAGGCAGCTCAACTTGCGCGCCGCCGAGCGCTGGTCGATGCCGTGAATGCGCAAATGCTCAAGAAACGCCGCTACATCCTGCTGTGCAACTGTCATCAGCACGGCGTTGCGACCTTCAATGAATTCGGCAAAGGTCTTCAAGTCGCCGTCGTAAGCCTCGCAAGTAAGCGGCCGCAACCCTTTTTCCACGCGCAGATAGGCTTGGTAGTCCTTCAAAAGCGATAGATTGCGCACTGCTTCCACAGTTTTGATTATCCGCGTCTGAAGGCGCCTGCGTCGCCGGCCAAAGCGCCGCCGAACCTCATTCATCATGGACTCAACTTCGACAACAGCACCTTCGGACGGGAGCAGCCAGCCGCAAGTGTTCGATTTCGGACACTCTGAGCGGCCATCGGTCAATACCGTACAGGTACAGAGTCGCAAGGACGCGTACAACTTCTTTGTTTTCAACGAGGACATGAGAGTGTTCTTTGGTGCGTCACGTGCTTATATTTCCGAGTATGGATATCGCACGCCCAGATTTGCTGCTGAAGAGGAAGCGCCGGTTTTGGATGATCGCCGGCGCCGTAGTTGTGGTTGTGGCTGTTGCGCTTTTTGGGGTCTCGCGTCTCAAGCCGGCAGCGCCCACAGTGGAACGCTCGACGATTTGGCCGGATACGGTCAAGAGAGGGCCGATGATTCGCCAGGTGCGCGGGTCTACTGGGTCGTTGGTGCCGCGCGAAGACAGCATCGAACTCATTCCCGCGCAGACCGACGCAACCGTCGTTCGCATACGCGTCTTGCCGGGCGCCAAGGTCACTCCGGACACCATTCTGATGGACCTGACCGATCCCCAGCTTCAGCAGGAGCTGCTCAACGCACAGTTGGCGCTAAAAGCCGCGCAGGCCGACTACAAGAGCCTTCAAGCCACGCTCGAAAGCACCCTGATGGACAAGAAGACCGCCGCGGCCCAGGTGAACTCCGACTATACCCAGGACCAATTGCAGGCGCAGACCGACAAGGCTCTTTACGATCTGGGCGTGATCTCCGGCCTTGCTTATAGCAAGTCAAAGAATACGGCCGACCAGTTGGCCGACCAACACCAGCTTAGCCGTCAACAGCTCGACGTCAACCAGAAGGCAATCAAGGTTCAGCTTGCCTCGGCGCAGACCAAAATCGACCAGGCCAAGGCGCTGCTCGACCTCTATCAGAGGCAAGCGCAAGCGCTTGAGGTCAGGGCCGGAATCTCCGGCGCGGTGGCGCCGCTTGCCACTCCGCTGCAAGTGGGCCAGCACGTAACCGCCGGAACCTCGGTGGCCGAGGTGATTCAACTCGACAAACTCAAGGCCGCTCTGCAGATCGCCGAGACGCAGGCGCGCGACATCCAGATCGGTCAACTCGCCTCCATCGACACGCACAACGGAATCATTCCCGGCCACGTTACCAGAATCGATCCTTCTGTGGTGAACGGAACGCGCACGGTTGACGTATCACTGGATGGTCCACTGCCTCCGGGAGCGGTTCCGCAGTTGAGTGTGGACGGCACCATCGACCTGGAGCGCATGACCGATGTGCTCTATGTGGGCCGGCCTGCTCTGGGCAACGAGAACTCCACGCTGAGCCTCTTCAGAATCGACCTCGACGGCAAGGGCGCCACGCGCGTTCCGGTCAAGGTGGGCCGTGCCTCGGTCAACAGCATCCAGGTGATTGAAGGCTTGAAGGAAGGCGACACGGTGATTCTCTCCGATATGTCGCGCTGGGATAACGTGGATCGCATCCGGCTGGAGTGAGAACAGTGGTCAGTGAACAGTGGCCAGTGACCAGCTGCGACTGCGATCACTGACAACTGATTGCTGATAACTACTGTTCACTGACACATATTCACTGTTCACTAACCACTGTTCACTGACTACTGATAAGGGAGAGATCATGACATCGAACGGCACGCTGATTGAAGTTGCAGACCTAACCAAGATCTTCTACACCGACGAAGTGGAGACGCACGCGCTCTCCGGCATTCACCTTACCATCGCGCGCGGCGAGTACGTGGCGATGAGCGGCCCATCGGGCTGCGGAAAATCCACGCTGCTCTCGATTCTGGGCCTGCTCGACACGCCCACCGGCGGCAGTTATCTGCTCAACGGCAGCCCGGTCGAGAAACTGAGCTTTAGCGATCGCTCGCGCATTCGCAACCAGGAGATCGGCTTCATCTTTCAGAGCTTCAATCTGATCGGTGACCTCACCGTCGAAGAGAATGTCGAGCTGCCGCTCACCTATCGCGCCGGAATGCAGTCAGCCGAACGCAAGATGCGCGCCAAGGATGCGTTGGAGCGCGTGAGCATGGCGCACCGCATGAAGCATTATCCGGCGCAGCTCAGCGGCGGACAGCAGCAGCGCGTGGCCGTGGCGCGCGCGCTGGCCGGCTCGCCGTCGATTCTGCTGGCCGACGAGCCAACAGGCAACCTGGACTCAAAGAACGGCGAGGCGGTGATGCACCTGCTGGCCGATCTGCACCGCGAAGGTTCCACCATTTGCATGGTCACGCACGATCCGCGCTTTGCCAAGCACGCCCAGCGCGAGGTGCATCTCTTCGACGGCAAGGTTGTCTCGGAGACCGAATTGAAGAAGCTCGAAGAGGAAGTGGAGGCGTGAGAATGCTGCTGAAGGAACTGCATTATGCAATTCGTCAATTGCACAGAACGCCTGGCTTTGCCGGTCTTGCGATCCTGGTCATGGCGTTAGGCATAGGGGCCAATGTCGCCTTGTTTACGGTGGTGCGCAGCGTGCTGCTGAAGCCGCTGCCGTTTAAGGAGCCGGGCAAGCTGGTCGAGCTGTATGAACACAGCAACGACGGCGAATTCGCATTCAACTCAGTTGCCGGGGGCGTTTACGCGGAGTGGCAGAAACAGAACCGGAGCTTTACAGACCTGGCGCTGCTCGGCGAGGAGGAATTCAATCTCGCCGGAGTCGGCGACCAGCTTCCGGAAAAGCTGCGCGGGAGCGACTGCACGTGGAATCTGCTGTCGACTCTGGGCGTGCGGCCGGCGCTGGGACGCGACTTTACCGCGGCAGACGACCAGCAATCCGCCGCCGGCGCCGTTCTGCTCAGCTGGAGCTTGTGGCAGCGGCGCTTCGGCGGCGATCCAGGGATTCTGAACAAGAGCATTCATCTCAACGGCCATTCATATACCGTCATTGGAATCCTGCCATCTGGTTTTGCTTTTCCGGACGCGGCAACGCAATTGTGGGCTCCGGTGTATTACGACAAGCCGGTGAGCTGGACGGCGGCTTTGGACAATCACGTCTTCCAGGTCGTTGGCCGTTTGCGGCCGGGTTACTCAGAGGAACAGGGCAAGGCGGATCTTTCGGTGATTTCGCGCCGCCTGCACGATCAGCATCCGGAGAATGCATTTATCGCCAGCTCGGCGGCGACTCGCCCTCTGCTGGAGCACATGGTGGGCGACGTGCGGAAGCCGCTCTACGTGCTGCTGGCCGCCACCGTTTGCGTCTTGCTGATTGCCTGCCTGAACGTGGCGAACCTGCTGGTGGCGCGCGCAGCCGCACGGCGCAAGGAACTGGCCATTCGCGTTGCGCTCGGCGGGGGCTTCTGGTGTTTGTTGCGCGAGCGGCTGATGGAGAGCTTTGTATTGGCGGCTGTGGGCGGCGGGGCGGGCTTGTTGCTGGCCTATGGGGCTTTGCAGTGGCTGGTGCACCTGCGCACGGATATGAGCCGTGTTGAGGCGATTCATATCGATGGAATGGTGGCTGCGTTTGCCGTCGGGCTGATTGCACTTTGCGCGCTCTTTGCCGGGATGATTTCATCGCTGAGTACAGATTCGCGCCACCTTCTGACTGCGTTGCAGGATTCGGGACGAGGATCGAGCACCGGCCAAAGCAGCACGCGGCTGCGCAAATCGCTGCTGGCGGTCGAGGTGGGCCTGACGGTTGTGCTGCTGGTTGCGGCGGGCCTGCTTTTGAAAAGCTACGCGCGCCTGCGTTCTTCCGAGATGGGCTGCACGACGAAGAATGTGCTGACCATGCGGATCGGCTTGTTTGGCGGCCGTTACAACGATCCTGCGCAGCAGGTGAATCTGTACCAATCGCTGCTGGACCGCGTGCGAGCGCTGCCCGGCGTGCAATCCGCGGGCTTTGTTCAGGCGGTTCCCGGCCAGGGCTATTGGGGCGATTCCAGCTTCGCAATCAGCGAACATCCGCCGCTGCCGCAGGGGCATGCGCAGTTTGCCATCTCGCGCTTCGCTGATCCCGGATATTTCGCGGCCATGGGCATTCCGATCGTGCGCGGAAGAAGCTTCGATCCATCGAAGCAGCTTGAGCGCGCAGATGAAGCAGTTGTCAGCAAATCATTTGTTGACCAGTACCTTCAGGGCGAAGATCCAATCGGCAAGCACCTGGTGATCATGGGCCACAGCCTGGAGATCGTCGGCGTTGTCGGAGACACGCGCTATCAGGCGTCGGAGCTTCCCCGGCCCATGCAGTATTTTTCTCTCTTCACGGGAGTTCAGAACAACGGAACGCTGGTGATTCGCTCAAGCGGCAGCGTGGAGCAGCTCGCCCTGCCGGTGCAGCGCCTGGTGGCGGAACTGGATCATAACCTTCCCGTCTCCGATGTGCTGACCATGGAACAGTTGCTAGGCAAATCAACGCTGGATGCGAGCTTCAACGCGACGCTGCTGCTGGGCTTTGCGGTGCTGTCTTTGCTGCTGGCCGGGGTGGGGCTGTTTGGCGTGCTCTCTTACATTGTGGCGCAGCGCACCAGCGAAATCGGAATCCGTATCGCGCTTGGCGCACAGCGCGAGCAGGTGTTGCGCGATGTGCTGTTCGACGGAATGCGTCCCGCTCTAATTGGCCTGGCTTTTGGTCTGATCGCCAGTTCCGTGGTTGTCCAACTGATCCGCGCGATGCTCTATCAAACACAGCCTCTCGATCCGCTAGTGTTTGCGGCTGTGGCTTTAGCGCTGCTGCTGGTGGCAACTTTGGCCTGCATGATGCCGGCCTGGCGCGCTTCACGGTTAGATCCGATACGGGCGCTTCGCGCCGAGTAGTCAGGAGATTCGAAATGAACACGCTCGTTCAAGACGTTCGCTTTGCATTGCGGCAGTTGCGCAAGTCGCCGGGCTTCGCACTGACCGCGGTGCTGACGCTGGCTCTGGGTATCGGCGCCAATACCACGATTCTCAGTTGGATCAGCTCGACCCTGCTCAACCCTATTCCCGGCGTCAGCCGAACGGGCAACATGTTCGCGCTCTCGCGGGGAGAGCGAACCGAGTATCCTTCGCCACCGCTTTCCTATCCGGACTACGCGGATCTGCGCTATAACGCGAAAAGCCTCTCCGGGCTGTTGGCGTACCACGACGACTACATGATCATCACCGGGACCGCCAAGCCTGTGCGCATCTATGGAACGCTGAGTTCGGCGAACTATTTTGATGTGCTCGGCGTGCAACCCATTCTGGGCCGGACGCTTCTTTCATCGCCACAGAATGAGCGCATGGGCACGGCCGAGGCTGTGCTCGGATACGATCTGTGGCAACGTCAGTTCGCCGGAGATCCATCCATCATCGGCAAAACGATTCAGGTCAACCTGCATAACTACACCATCGTGGGCGTCGCGCCCAAAGACTTTCAGGGTTGCAAGACGGGATTGCGCTCCGACATCTGGATCCCACTGGGAATGTATCGCGAGGTTTGGGGGTGGAATCCGACCGTTGATCGCGGTGTATCGGTCCTAAACATTCTTGGCGTTCTTCGGCCGGGATTCGATCGCCACCAGGCTGAAAATGAATTGAATCTGCTCATGGAGCATATTGTCGCCCAGTATCCAACTACGCATCAGGGCCAGAATCAGATTTTCACCGATCCTCTCTGGCGCTCGCCCTTCGGAGCGAATGTTTATCTGGCTGGGACACTGCCGATTCTTCTGGCCCTGGCGGCGCTGCTGCTGCTGCTGGCCTGCGCCAACGTGGCAAACCTGCTGCTGGTGCGCTCGGTGACGCGCCGCCGCGAATTCGCCATCCGCCTATCCATGGGCGCAAGCCGCTGGAGACTGGTACGACAACTGATGGCGGAGAACCTGATAATTGCCCTGGCCGGCGGGGGTCTGGCGCTTCTGGGCACGATCTGGACCGCCCGCGCCATCAGCTCTTTTCTGCCTTCCGGGACTCTTCCGATTTCCATCAACGGAAGAGTGGACGGCAGGGTTCTGCTAGCGGCGATTCTTGTTTCAATTTTTACGGCCGTGGTTTCAGGCACCGCTCCGGCGCTGCGCGCTTCCGTCGTCTCTCCGATGTCAGTTCTGAAAGACGAAGCGCTGAACACCTCCGGAGGGCTGCAAAAGTCGCGGCTTACTTCGGGCCTTGTGGTCGCGCAGATTGCGGTATCTCTGCTGCTGCTGACCTGCGCGGGATTGTTTTTCCGCAGTCTCGACAAGGCGCAGAGAGCCGATCATGGCTTCGATCCCAACCACGTATTGCTCGCTTCGTATGATCTGGGCGCGATAGGCTACAACAACGCCAGAGAAATCGAGTTCAGTCGGCAATTGCTGGCACGGCTGAGAGCGCTGCCAAGCGTGCAGTCGGCCACCGTGGCGGATTTTTCGCCGCTCGGCTTCACCATTCATACCGATGGCGTACTGCCCGAGGGCTACGCGCTGCGCCCGCATGAATCGGTGGAAAGTGACCGCGGGTATGTAGGAACGGAGTATCTGCAAACGCTGCGGACGCCGCTCATGGCCGGACGCGACTTCACCGATCAGGACAATGCTGCCACGCAACCGGTGGCAATCGTCAACCAGGCATTTGTCGATCGCTACTGGACGGGACAAAATGCAATCGGCAAACGGGTTCAATGGCGCGGAGGATGGTTCACGGTGGTAGGCGTGGCGGCCAATGGCAAGTATCGGAGGATCACATACGCCCCGGCGCCCCTGGTCCTGTTGCCCATGGCGCAGACATACGCTGGCGAGACAATTCTCCACATCCGCACGGCGGGAGATCCGCTGGCGCTCACTTCCGCAGTTCAACGGACGGTTGGCGAACTCAATTCCGATGTGCCTCTGTTTGATGTGATGACTCTCAAGGAGAATATGCAGATGGGCAGCATCTTCGAGCACATTGCGGTGGTATTCGCGGGGGCATTCGGGTTGCTCGCGTTGATTCTCTCGAGCGTTGGAATCTATGGCGTGGTTGCCTACACTACGAAACAGCGCACTCACGAGATTGGCATCCGCATTGCGCTGGGCGCCGGTAAAGCTGCAATCTTCCGCGGAGTGCTGCAGCAGGGGTTGCGGCTCGCTGTTGCTGGTTTGGCCGTTGGTCTGGCTGCCTCCCTCGTTTTAACCCGCTTTCTGCGCAGCCTGTTTGTCGGCGTGGAACCCACCGATCTGCCGACCTATTCGACGGCGGCAATCCTGCTGTGCCTGGTCGCGCTAGCAGCTTCGCTGATTCCCGCGCGCCGCGCCGCGGCTGTTGAGCCGATGCAGGCTTTGCGCTCTGAATAATGCGTTATTGGAGGAGTTAGAACGATGAATTTACTGCTGCAGGATATACGTTACGCGCTACGCCAACTGCGCCGCTCTCCGGCCTTCACGCTGACCGCGGTCATTACTCTGGCGCTGGGCATCGGCGCCAATACGGCCATCTTCACGCTGGTTCACGGCATCCTGCTGCGCTCACTTCCAGTCACCGACCCGGCGCGCCTTTATCGCATCGGCGACACGGAAGATTGTTGTGTCGAGGGCGGCTTTCCGGGCAATGCGGGCGATAACGGCGATTTTTCCATCTTCTCCTTCGACCTCTACCAACATCTCCAAAGCTCCGCGCCGGAGTTCGAACAGTTGGCCGCGGTCCAAGCCGGGGAATGGCATTGGAGCGTGCGCCGCGGCAATGCGCTGGCAAAGTCGCTGCGGGGGGAATTTGTGTCCGGAAATTACTTTTCAACGCTGGGTACCGGCGCGTATGCGGGCCGCATCTTTGCTGATAGCGACGACCAGCCCGCATCCGCTCCCGCAACGGTGCTCAGCTACAAGGCGTGGCAAGGCGAGTACGCCGCCGACCCGTCGATCGTAGGTTCGACGATCTTTATCCAGGCACGGCCCTTCACTGTCATCGGCATCGCGCCTCCCGGCTTTTTCGGCGACCGCGTTTCCGATTCTCCGCCCGATTTCTGGGTGCCATTGCAAACCGAACCTTATGTCCGCGGTGATACCGCCATCCTGCACCATCCTGAGTCACACTGGCTCTATGCAATTGGCAGGGTACGCCCTGCAACCAACATCGGCGCGTTGCAGACCAAGCTCACCGTGGCGCTGCGCCAGTGGCTTTACACGCGCCCGCTGCTTACCGCCAACGGCGGCTCATCCATAATCCCTAAACAGCACGTGCTCCTTACACCCGCTGGCGGAGGCATCCGGAACTTGCAGCAGGAGACGGGCAAAGGCCTGGAGATGCTGATGATTCTCTCTTCGGTCGTTCTGCTCATCGCCTGCGCCAACATCGCCAACCTGCTGCTTGCCCGCGCCACAACACGCCGCGCTGACATAGCAGTTCGCACCGCTCTGGGCGCGAATCGGGGCATCATTCTCCGCCAGATTCTCACCGAAAGCGTCCTCCTGAGCTGCATAGGCGGCCTGGCAGGCCTAGCCGTCGCGTACGCCGGGTCGCGCACCATTCTAGCGCTCGCCTTCCCCGATGCGCACAACTTGACCATCGATGCCAGTCCATCTCTGCCGGTACTTGGCTTTGCGTTCCTGGTTTCTCTGCTGACCGGCATTCTTTTTGGCGCGGGACCGGCCTGGCTTTCGTCGCACGCGCAGCCGGCCGAAGCCTTGCGCGGTGTCAACCGCTCCACCCGCGACCGCTCTTCGCTGCCTCAAAAAGCCCTCGTCGTTTTTCAGGCGTCGCTTTCTGTCGTTCTGCTGGCCGGAGCCATCCTTATGACGAGGTCGCTCGTAAACCTTGAGCATCAGAACTTCGGCGTCGCCACCGCCGACCGTTATGTGGTGCATCTTGATCCAGCCGGCGCTGGCTACACCGGCCAGCGGCTTCCCGCGCTCTATCGCGAGGTCGAAGATCGTTTCTCAGCGCTGCCAGGTATGGCCAACGTGAGCTTGGCCATGTATAGCCCGCTTGAAGGAGACAACTGGGGCGAGTGCGTCATCCCGCAGGGCCATCCCGCTCCGAGGCCTAACGACAACTGCGGTTCCACATGGGATCGTGTCGGCATTCACTTTCTCGACTCCATCGGTGTGCCCATCGTGCGCGGCCGAGGATTTACCGAGCAGGACACGGCCACTTCGCCACAGGTAGCCGTGGTCAATGAGGCTTTTGTGAAGAAGTTCTTTCCCAACCAGGACCCGGTGGGCCAGCACTTCGGCATCGACTTCCCGCAGTACTCGGGCAGTTTTGAGATCGTCGGCGTATTCGCCGATTTCAAGATGAATAACCCTCGCGACCCCGTCCACCCTGTCTTTCTCCGTTCGCTCACGCAGCCATTTGCCGGCTACAAAGAGGCGGATCTGATCTCGACTGAGACAAATTCCATGTTCATGCAAGCCATGGTTCTCGATTTCAATGCGCCGCAGGCCAATGCCGACGCTCTCATTCGTCATACCCTGGCTAGCATCGACCCTAATCTCACGGTCATGGATCTTCGCTCGTTCAGCGCGCAGGTGGCCGGCAACTTCAACGGGGAGCGCCTGATTGCGCAACTCTGCAGCCTCTTCGGCATTCTGGCGTTGTTGCTCGCTTCGATCGGCCTCTACGGCGTGATGTCCTACTTCGTTGCCCGCCGCACCAGTGAAATCGGCATCCGCATGGCTTTGGGCGCAACGCGCGCAAGCGTTGTCTCCCTAGTGCTGCGCGGCGCGCTCTGGCAGGTTCTTATTGGCCTTGCTCTGGGCGTTCCTGCCGCGCTTTTTGCGGGTCATCTGATGGCCGGCATGCTCTTTGGCGTGGGCGGCTTCGATCCCCTTGCGCTGTGCGGATCGGTCTTTGCGCTCAGCCTTTGCGCCTCGGCGGCCAGCTACATTCCCGCCCGCCGCGCCGCTTCCATCGAACCCATGCAGGCTTTGCGAAGCGAGTAAACCGAATCGAATATATCGGCAAGAAAATCGGAGAACAGGAATGATTGAACTGAAAAACGTGGAAAGAAGTTACATGACAGGACCCGCCGAAACCTGGGTGCTGCGCCACATCGGAATCACCATCAACGAAGGCGAGTTCGTCACCGTGATGGGGCCTTCGGGCGCAGGAAAGTCCTCGCTGCTGAATGTGCTGGCTCTGCTCGACGACGGCTGGAAGGGCGAGTACTGGTTTGGCGAGTCGCCCGTGCACAAGCTCAATCGCAAGCAGCGCGCTGATCTGGCCCGCGAGCGCGTCGGCATGGTCTTCCAGAGCTATCATCTGCTGGACGATCTCACCGTTGCTGAGAATATCGACCTGCCGCTGAGTTACAAGAATCTGCCTGCCAGCAAGCGCCAGGGAATGGTTGCCGACATCCTCGATCGCTTTCAGATCGTCGCCAAAAAGGATTTATATCCATCGCAACTCTCCGGAGGGCAACAGCAGCTGGTGGGCATTGCGCGCGCCGTGGTCCACTCCCCCGCTCTGCTGCTGGCCGATGAGCCGACCGGCAATCTGCACTCCACGCAGGCGCGCGAGATCATGCAACTCTTTTGCGAACTCAACCGGGCCGGCACAACCATTGTGCAGGTGACGCACTCGGAGGAGAACGCGCATTACAGCCAGCGCATCCTCTCACTGCGCGACGGCTGGATGACCGGCGATGAAGCATTGCATGCGGCAGTCAAGGAGGGTAAATGAATTTCCCGATGAAATGCTTTTTGATGCGAGTGCTGCTCGCGGCTGGGATTCTACTGATGCAGGTCAATCCTGCCTTCTCCGCGGAACCGGCGGCGGTCGCCGTGCAAACTCCGGCGACAACGCAGGAGCGCGCGGCAAAGATACCCTTTGACCAGATCTTGCGCCGTTCTCACAATCCTTTCGACGCCTACCACGGCAAAAGTGCGCCGCCGCCCAGCATGACTAACTCTGCGCGGCTCAGCTCGCTGGTCCGCGACGGAAAAGTCTATCTCGCGTTGCGCGACGCCATTGATCTGGCGCTGCAAGACAACCTCGACATGGTCATAGCGCGCTATAACTTGCCTATCGCACAGATGGATATTCTGCGCACCCAGGCCGGCGGTTCGGTGCGCGGCGTCAACACCGGCGTGGTCTCCGGCACACCCGGCGGCGGCGCCGGCAACGCGGGCACTGGCACCGGCGCGGGCGGAACATCCAGCGGAGCGGGCGGTGCTGGCGCGGGCGCCTCCGGCATTGTCTCATCCACGCTGGGAACCGGCTCATCCGTCTCAAGCTTCGATCCCTATATCACAGCGCAGGCCTATAGCGACCACACTTCGCAGTTGCTCACCAACCAGCAGCTTTACGGCGTCCAAGTCTACAAATTGAACACCACGCTCTTCAATATGAGTTATGATCAGTCCTTTCCCACCGGCACGTACTTCGAGGCAGATTGGGACAACAGCCGGAGCACCTCCAACAGCCCGGACAACGGACTGAATCCACAGTATTATGCGGCCGCACGCGTGATATTTGAGCAGCAGTTGCTCTCCGGCTTCGGAGTTGGCCCCAACCTGCGCTTTCTGCGGATTGCTCGCACCAATCAAAAAATCTCCGACATTGCTTTTCGCGCCCAAGTGATCGCCACGGTAACTCAGATTTGCGAAATCTACTGGGACTTGGTGAGCGCCTATGATACCGAGCAGGTAGAAGAGCGATCGGTAGCTTTTGCCAACGAGACTCTGAGCACAGCGCGCAAGCAGCTTCAGTTGCAGGCTATTCCCGAGATGGATGTATTGAAGGCGGAAAGCGAGTTGGCCAATCGAGAGCAGGAGCTGACCAAAGCCCGCACCAACCTGGAACAGCAGGAACTCTACATGAAGAACGCGATCACCCGCTCCCTCGATGACCCTATTCTGGAAGAGATGCCAGTGGTGCCAGTTGATCATATCGCCAGCCAGATTGAGCCTATCACGGAGCCGGTGCAGGATATGATCGCCGACGCGCTTAAAAATCGGACCGAGTTGCAGGAATCGAGCCTGGATCTGCAAAACCGCGCGCTCAGCCGCAAGACCGCTCGCAATGCGCTTCTGCCTTCGCTCAGCCTGTACGGCTTTTATGCGGGAACGGGTTATGGTGGCGCCGCAAACAAGGACAGCAAGGTTATTGCGCCCAGCGGCTACGGCGGCACGCTGGAGAACGCGCTGAATTACTCATCGCCCGAGTATCAGGCCGGATTTCAGTTGAACGTTCCCCTGCGCAACCGCATCGCCAAGGCCGACCAGTATCGCACTGAGCTGGAATACCGGCAGTCGCAGGTCTATCTCGAAGAGTTGAAGAAGAATATTCGCATCGATGTGCGCAAGGCGCGTTATGCTTTGGAGCAGGGGGCCAGCCGCGTGGAAGCGGCGCGCAAGGCCCGCGACCTGGCGCAGAGGACATTGGATATTATGCAGAAGGAGCAGAAGCTGGGCGCGGGATCGAATCAGCAGACGCTTGCGGCAGAGCACGACCTGTCACTGGCCGCGTCGGCGCTGGTCTCCGCTGAAACCGATTACGAAAAAGCGCGTATCGAGGTGCGCCGCGCCACCGGCTCTGTTCTCGAAGAGTACGGCATCTCAATTGACGCAGCCCGTGCAGGCGTCGTGGAGGAAAGCCATCCCCAATAAAGAAGAGCCAATTCGCGTTTTGGTGGCCGACGATCAAGCACACATTCTCGAAGCCGTCGAGTTGCTGCTGCGCCCGCAGGGCATTCGAGTTGACTGCGCACGCTCGCCCCAGCTGCTGCTGGATTCACTCAGCGACTGCGACTACGATGTGCTGCTTATCGACCTCAACTACACGCGCGACACCACCAGTGGAGAGGAGGGCCTCGATCTGCTGGCGCGCATTCACGACTTCGATGCGGGCTTGCCGGTGATCGTGATGACCGCCTGGGGTAACATCGATCTGGCGGTTGAATGTATCAAGCGTGGCGCGCGCGACTTCATTCAAAAACCTTGGGAAAATGAGCGATTGCTCTCGCTGGTTCGCATTCACGCCGAGTTGCACCAAGCGTTGCGCCGCGCCCGCCAGCTGGAGATGGAGAATCGCCTGCTGCGCGCTGATGGTATGCCGGAGTTCGTGGCCGGCGCGCCCGCCATGCAGCCCGTACTGGATCTGATTGCGCAGATCGGCCCGTCCGACGCCAATGTTCTCATTACCGGCGAACACGGCACCGGAAAGGAGATTGTGGCCAAGTTGCTGCACGCTGCCTCGCCCCGCGCGCGCATGGCGCTGGTCGCGGTCAACGCTGGCGGATTGCCAGAAGGCACATTCGAAAGTGAAATCTTCGGCCACGTGAAGGGCGCATTCACCGACGCGCGTGCTGATCGCGTAGGCCGCTTCGAGCTCGCCAACGGCGGCACGCTCTTTCTGGATGAGATCGCCAATGTCCCGCTGCGCCAGCAGGCCAAGCTGCTGCGCGTGCTTGAGACCGGCGAACTGGAGCGCGTAGGCTCGTCGCAAACCCGCCGCGTTGATGTCAGAATTCTCTCCGCCACCAATGCCGATCTGCACGAGGAAGCCAAGGCAGGGGCCTTCCGCGAAGATCTGCTCTTCCGCATCAACACCGTCGAGATTCACCTGCCCGCGCTGCGCGAGCGGCGTGAGGACATTCCCCTGCTGGCCCAACACTTTCTCGGACGCACCCGTGCACGCTACCGCAAACAGGTCACCGGCTTCTCGCCCGCGGCGATGCAGCAGATGATGCATTATGCGTGGCCCGGAAACGTACGCGAACTCGAACACAGCGTGGAGCGTGCCGTCCTGCTCTGCCGTGGCACCGAAATCGAACCGGCCAATTTGTCCATCGCCGCTCCGCGCTCCGCCACTTCCTCGTTTGAAAATATGAGCATCGATGATGTTGAAGCCCTGCTTATACGCAAGGTGATGCGCCGTTGCGACGGCAACATCTCGCAAGCCGCCGAGGCACTCGGACTCAGCCGCGCCGCGCTCTATCGGCGCATCGAGAAATATGGCCTTTGATAACAGTGCGCTTGCCCACCGCAGCTCGGCTCTCCGCCGGTTGCGGCTGTTCTGCCTGCTTTTAGCGCTGCCCGCGCTGCTCTTTGCCGCTCTTCTTCTCTATTGGCAACAGGTTTCTCTCGCGCCGGCTTTGCTGCTCCTTGGTGTCCTAGCGATTTATCTTTTGCTTTTGACTGTCGCGTTGATGGAGGGCATCGCTCGTCCCCTGCAGACGCTCTCCAACGTGATTGCGTCCCTGCGCGAAGGCGATTATTCCTTTCGCGCGCGCGGGGCCGGCTCCCAAGACGCGCTGAGTGAGTTGGCCTGGGAGGTGAACGCCCTCGCCGATCTTCTCCAAAAGCAACGTGTCCGCTCGCTGGAAGCTACCGCTCTGCTGGCGCGCATTCTCGAAGTGATGGACACACCGCTCTTTGCCTTTGATCGCAACCAGCGGCTTCAACTAGCCAGCGACGCCGGAGTGCGACTGCTAGGTTTGCCCCGCGCGCGCTGCTTCGGCAGCAGCGCGCAGGAAGTGGGCCTCGACAAACTGCTGGCAGCGCCCGATCAGACAATTCACTCCTTCAACGCTCATCAGAACTCTTCCGCAAGCCCGACCCGCTGGCTGCTGCGCAAGGCGGCCTTTCGCCAAGATGGCGCGCCCCATACTCTGCTGCTGCTGGCTGATGTGAGTTTGCCGCTTCAAGAGGAGGAACAGCGCTCCTGGAAGCGGCTGATTCGCGTCCTAGGCCACGAGCTGTCAAACTCGCTGGCGCCTATCAAATCCATCGCCGGTAGCCTGCTGGCGCGCGCCGACGCCATCAGCGCGGACGAGACCACCACGCGCGACTTCCGCCGCGGCCTGGGCGTCATTGAGAGCCGAGCCGATGCGCTACATCGCTTTGTGCAGTCCTACCGGAAGCTCGCCCAGTTGCCCCCGCCGCAGCTCAGGCCCGTCACGCTGGCACCGCTCATCGAGCGCGTGGTGCATCTGGAGCAGCGCCTCACTGTGCAGCTCGATCCAGGCCCGCCGGTTGTTCTACTCGCCGACCCGGACCAGTTGGAACAGATGTTCATCAACCTGCTGGCCAATGCCGTCGATGCTTCGCTGGCCAACCACGAACAGTCGGTCCGCGCCGGTTGGCGGCTCACTGCCTCGGCGGCTCTGGTCACCATTGAAGACCGCGGCCTGGGCATCGCCAACGCCGAAAATCTTTTTGTCCCTTTCTACACCACCAAGCCTGCGGGCAGCGGCGTCGGCCTGGCGCTGGCCCAGCAGATCGCCCGCGCCCACGGTGGCGAGATCAGCCTTCTCAATCGCGAAGACGGCCTCGGCGCACGCGCCCTTGTGCGTCTGCCCGTGACGCAAGAGTAGCCGCTTCCAGAGGCTCTAAAAACTCCGGCCAGAACTTGGCTGGAGGCAAGCAGGCTTGCCCAACACAGTATCATCGGACCAACCAAGATGAAAACGCTCTTCCAGTATGGCTATTTGTCCGGCGCAAGATGGACGAATGTCGATAGAATCAACTAAAGTGATCTATATCACGCTACTGGTGGTCCTCTGGAGCAAAATCCTGACGCTTCAGGGATGTATTCCCGTTCAAGGCGTTTTTTCGCAAGCTCGCAAGATGATCTTCTTCCCATGAGGATAATCATCGAAGCGGAGTTTGTTGGAGGTCTCATGCAGCCCATGCAAAACATCCCAGCCCGCGGCGCGTTGAACTTCGACGAAACCCCCTTTCTCGCCATCTGGGAGATCACGCAGTCCTGCGACCTTGCCTGCAAGCACTGCCGCGCCGCCGCCCAGCCTCTCGCTCATCCCGACGAGCTGACTAACGCCGAAGGGAAGGCCCTCATCGACCAGATCTCCCAAATGGGCGTGCCCATCTTCGTCCTCACCGGCGGCGACCCAATGAAGCGCGCCGATCTCTTCGAACTGATCCGCTACGCCGCCGACAAAGGCGTTCAAGTCGCCATTACCCCCAGCGCCACGCCCCTGCTCACCCGCGATGCAATCTTCAAGCTCAAGGAGGCGGGCCTGGTCCGCCTCGGCATCTCTCTCGACGGCTCCACAGCCGAAATCAACGATACCTTCCGCGGCCTGCCCGGCGCCTATGCGCGCACCATTCAGGCCATCGAGTGGGCTAACGAAGCCGGTATTCCCATTCAGGTCCACACCACCATCAGCCGCCACAATGCCGCCGATCTCGACAATCTCTGCGCCCTTTTCGAACGGCTGGCCATCGTCATGTGGAATGTCTTCTTCCTGGTTCCGGTCGGCCGCGGTCAGCTTGCCGACCTTCTCAGCGGCGAAGAGTTCGAGCAGGTTTTCAGCAAGATTTACGAACTATCGCTCAGGGTGAATTTCCAGATCAAAACCACTGAAGCGATGCACTATCGCCGCTACCTGCTCCAGCACAACCTAGAAGAGCGCCGCATCGGCCACGGCCACCCCGGCACCGCCTACGAGCCCGGCGCACCAACCGCCGATGCCCAATCCCGCACCGCCAGTTGGACCACGCGCCGCGTCAACGACGGCAAGGGCTTTCTCTTCATCTCCCACACCGGCAACGTCTACCCCAGCGGCTTTCTGCCCATCCATGCGGGCAATATCCGCGAAACTCCGCTCAGCGAGATCTACCGCAACGCGCCCATCTTCAAATCCCTGCGCGACACCAGCAAGCTCTTGGGCAAATGCGGTGCTTGCGAGTACAAGGAGATCTGCGGCGGCTCTCGCGCCCGTGCCTACGCGCTTACCGGCGACCCGCTAGCGGCCGAGCCGTGCTGCATCTACCAGCCTAAGCACTGGGATGCTGAGTTGGAAAACGAAGCCGAAGCCTTCGCTAAGACCATGGAGACAGTGCGTTGACTTTGCTCTTCAGGCTGACTCGACATCGTTGATCTTACGGGCGACTTCAAAGGCCAGAGGCTCAATCGTTGCATGGAATAACCTTCGCTCCCGCGCGGGCAGCTCGTCCAGCAATTCGGCAAAGGGCATACTCTCGCATCCGGCAAAGGCCGGAAAACCGGCCGCGTCGGCCATGCGGCAACTGACATTGATCAGATCGGCCATCCTCCACGAGCCATCCTTCTGCCGGGGCTTGTGATGCTCGGCGACAATGGCTTCAAGCTCCGCGGGCAGCTTCCAGTCCTCAATCAGTTGCCGCCCGGCTTCGCAGTGATCCCAGCCGAAGAGCTCCCGCTCGGCAGCGAGGATGCTCGCTGCTGGCCCGCTATGAGCGCCCAGCGGAATACTGTACTCATTGGGCCGGATCACGGCCAGCGCCAGGCGGCCAATGTCGTGCATGACGCCCGCGGTGTAGGCAACGTCACGGTCCATTTGCCCAACAGAGGCCAGTTGGTCGGCAATCAGGGCGCAGGCCAGGTTGTGCCGCCAGATGGCTCGCATTGTAGGCAAGCTCAGCGTCTTGCCCATGTATCCGCGCACTCCCACGGTCATGCATAGCCCTTGCAGGTTGGTGGCGCCCAGCACGGCAATGGCCTGCATCACACTGTTGGCGGGAAAGCGCGGCGCATACAAAAGCGAATTGGCGATGGTAAGCACCTCGCTCGCAAATGCCGGGTCCGATGAGATCAGCTCGCTCAGCTCGTGCAGTTGCACGTTCTCGTTGTGCGTCAATTGCAACACCCGAAGAGCGACCCGAGGAAAGGGAGGAAGACGCAGATAGGCCCAGGGAGGAGTGCGCGCTTCGTTCCCTCGCCTCTCAATTTGCAACATTCGATGTCTCCCTTCGTCTTAACATTCTTCCCGCGTAGGCGGACTTCAATGTGTGCGCGCGCCGAGTCGAACAGCCTGCACGGAATAAGCAATGCTTGCTGATATCTCCTTCGGCAGACAGCGGAATTCCTTCAGCAACCTGCATACAATGTGCGAGATCTAATGATTATCTCCAGCGTTTTGGCGATTTTTCTCCGTAGAACAACATCCTCGAAGTGCGCGACAGTTTAGACTTGAGAGAGCAATTGCAGTGGATTGGAGCAGGCTTGAAGAAGAAGCAATGGATTCTGGGTTTGGTGGTTCTGGCGATCTTTGTGGCGCTGGTAGCCTATGCGCAACATAAATATCCCTTCCACTGGCAGACTTTTCTGGAGCAATTCAAACAGGCCAAATGGGGCAAGATCGGCATCGCGCTCGCCTCCATTTATGTGGCCTACGTTTTCCGCTCGTTGCGCTGGGCAATGCTCCTGCGCCACATTAAAAAGGTGGGGCCGTTTTCTCTTCTAGGGACCCAGGTTATCGGCTTTACAGCGGTGGCGCTCATCGGCCGCATCGCCGATCCGGTGCGCCCTTACCTGGTAGCAAAGAAGACCGGCCTGCCGCTGAGCAACCAGATTGCCGTTTACATCATCGAAAGGCTCTTTGATTTCGGTTCAATGGCTCTGATCTTCTGTTCGGTGATCTTGCTGGCTCCGGCGGGCGCGCTGCCGCACCCCGAAATCATCAGGAAAGCCGCTTATGGCGGACTTGCTATGACAGCGCTGGGCGCGTTCTTCCTGGTTACCGTTCGTCTGGCCGGAGGCGTAGTGGCTTCGCTTCTTGAAGGCGCCTTCGGCATGGTTTCCAAAGGCCTTGGACACGCCGTTGGCGAAAAGATCCGCACCTTTCGAGCAGGCCTGGACACGCTACGCACCCCCGGCGATTTTTCGATTACGCTTGGCATTTCTCTGGCCATGTGGGGGCTGATTACGATGGCCTATATGGAGATCACCACGGCCTTTGTCGCCAGCCCGCAGCTGGCCAACCTTACGCTCGCCAAATGTATGCTCCTGATGGCCTCCAGCATGGCTGCCAGCGGATTTCAACTGCCGGTGATCGGCTGGTTCACGCAGATCGGTATTGTGGCCGCGGCCATCTCAGGCTTCTTCGGCGTGGCCCCGGAACCGGCCACGGCCTGCGCCGCCACGCTTCTGCTGGTTACCTTCCTGGGCATCATTCCAGTGGGCCTCGTCTGGGCGCGCTTCGAACACGTCAGCCTGCGCAAGGTCGCCGCCGAGAGTGAACACGCTAATGAAGAGATTGAGCCGGACGAGGCCGCCTGCTAGGAGACACTAGAAAGATATTCCCATCGGATACTCGATCCAACCTGGCAGAATTCTCAGCTCACTTCTGCTGGGCGAGGGCCGCTGGCCCAACAGCAGGTGGTTGAGAGAAGTGAATGGCATCTGGCCCCACAGCGCCGCCGGTCATGATCATGCTCATCGCCTGCTCCATTGTGAGGTCGGTCTCCGTCACGCGCTCCAGCGGCAAAATCTGCAAAAAAGCCGATGTTGGGTTGATTGCGTTGGGTAACAGTACTGCAGCCAACTCTTCGCCGGTCGTCGAGTCGATCATCGTGCGCGTTAAAAAGCCAATGGACTTCTGGCCAACGATGGGGAAGTCCACCAGCACCACCCGCTGGCTGGACTCTTTTTTGGCCATCATGGTGTCAATCAACTGCCGTACCGACGAATAGATTTTGGCCACCACCGGCAAACGGTCCAGCGCGGCCTCGAAGAGGTCGAAGGCCTGGCGTCCAATTACGAGGCTCGTCACCCGGCCCACCACATAGAGCATGATCAGCGTAAGCAGAATTGCCAGAACCGATTGCATCCACGGCTGGCCTAGCCAACCCTCAGGGAAGAAGACCGCAAACAGCTGAATCACCGGCAAGCCGGCCTTGGCCAGCGTGCCTAGCAGAAAGCTGAAAATCAGGTAGGTTACGAACAGCGGCCCGATGGTGACGATGCCGGCCAGAATATTGCGTTGCAGGCTGCGCAAGGCATGGGACAGGACTGGTTTCACGCGGCTCTCCTCGCTACGAGGATACCCGAAACGGGTTATGCGAGTCTGTGAGTGGGTGCCTCGGTCGCCACTCCAATCAACCGCATAGCGTGTAAATTGCCGACCCAGATTCCGCTCGAATCGCCAATTCCGGGACGGCATATTTTACGAATCAAAGCCAACGAGACTGTTCATAATTGGCCGTGCATTCATATTGTCAATTTATTTATTGCTTTTGTGAATACGATATTTGCTATTTTTGCTCACTTTTACAATGCCCGTGATGTGGGACGTTGCCAGTCGTCTGAGCAGTGGGCTACTATTGGCCTCAGTTCAACCGGGTTCAACCGGGTTCGCGGTACGCCCGGCAGTTGCTTATGATGCAGTCGTTTCTTTCATTCACAGAGCTTCACCAACGAACTGCGCTTACCCGCGTACGCAGACGGAGTCTTTCGTTATGCCTTGGTATGCCTATTGTATCGGTGAAAAACAAGCATTTCCAGAGTTAATCCATCATCGCAGACCCATTCCGATGGAATCTGTCCTCGGCGTCAGCGGCAATCAGGTCTTTATTTATCCCGCCAACGATCTTGCCGTTGTTGTCAGTGAACACAACCCCTCTGAAGCCCTCAATCAGAAATCCGGCGTGGAGCATGCGCGCGTCGTCGCTGATTGTTTCAAGCATTCCACAGTGCTGCCTTTCCGCTTTGGAACCATCTTCCAGGATGACGAGAGCCTGCGCCGCTCTATCCGCTCCAACCAGCGCCAGTTCCTCGAACACATCGAAAAACTGCGCGGCAAAACCGAGATGCATCTAAAGATTCTTGTGGACGACAGTGGCAGCAACACTCACACCCAGAAGATCGCATCCGATGGACTAGACCAGAAGTATTTCTCCAGCCTGCGTGAGAACGCCAGCCGGCAGCGTGAGCGGCAGACCCGCGCCCGCGCCGTCAGTTGTCAGATGCACCGCCTCTTTATGCCCCTGGACGAAGAGGTGAGTTGCCGGTTGGCCGAGAGCGGCAACAAGATGATTTTGGACATCGCACACCTGATTGAACGCAAGTACGTGGATCGCTACCTCAGCAAGTTCTCCACTACCTCCGCGCAGATGCGCGAGTACCAGATGCAGTTCTCCGGTCCATGGCCGCCCTATCACTTTGTCCACCGGCTCACCTGCGGCATTCATCATACGCAGTCGCCCGCAGCTCTGGTTCCGGCGGCTATGCCCGCAGCTTCCTCGGAGCTCCTCATTCCAGAAGCGGTTCTGGCGCTGGCCTGAACCGGCCGACGCAGACGTTCCAGTGGTTCTCCCATTGCCATACGCCAAAAGCGCATCGCCAAATGGCGTTTTCCTCAAGGAAAATCCACATTTATCAGAGTAGATATGGGAATACGTATTGGAAAACCGAACGAAAAAGGCCATCCCGCAGCGGGATGGCCTTTGTGAATGGATTGGGGCGAAAGCGGCCTCGTTTATTTGAAGGAGGTGATGGCGTCAGCTTCATTGTCTTTAATGTCAAAGACAGTATAAAGTTTGGTCAACTGAAGCAGATCATGAACCTTCCTGGTCAGCTTCAGCAGCTTGACCTCAGCCTGCTGATTCTTTGCTGTGGTAAATGCACTCACCAATTCGCCCAGCCCTGAGCTGTCGATGTAGTCTACATTTCCCATATTGAGCAAAATGTTCTTCTCTCCCTTGCCGATCAGCCCGCGAATGGCTTCGCGCAACTGCACGCTGCCTTCGCCCAAGGTGATGCGCCCGCTCAGGTCAAGAATGACCACACCGTTCACTTCCCGAGAAGCAATTGTCAATGCCATGAATACTCCTCCTTGTTGCTGATACGATTATAGCAAGCCCGCAGTTCCGTGGGTGATTTTTTACTCTGGCGACAGATGCTTGATCAACGTCAGTTCGGTTCCGGGATGCAACTGCCGAATGCGAAGTTCATCCACAAAGGATCTGATCAGGAAGATGCCGCGCCCGCTGCCGCGTAAAAGATTCTCCGCCGCCAGCGGATTGGGCAGCGAAGCCGGATCAAAGCCTTTGCCCTGGTCGGCGATCACAAGAATCAGTGCCGTACCAGTGTTCTCAAAACTCACAAAGACCTTTTTGGCGGGGTCGAATTCGTTGCCGTGCTGTACGGCGTTCACCACCGCCTCGCGCGCCGCCATCGACATATGGAATCGCTCGTCCTCATCCAGGCCGGCCTCAGCGGCCAACTTCTCCGCCGCCGCTTCCACCTCGGCAACGCTCTCCATCGTCGATGGCAACGTAAGACTCTGCCGCCCTTCCTTCGCTCCGCTCACTCGCTCTCGAACCTGCCTCTCCCGGCGCGAAGATGGGCTTTCTGCCCTCTGCGCTTCATGAAAGCCTAATGGGCAGTTTCATGGTTTACCAGAAGGTGTGTCAAGCGGAGGCGTCGGCGGCAGGCGTCTTGAGAGGGCCTGCCACACATTCGCTGCGCCGCTACTTCAGGAATAAAAGCGCCAGACAAGCGTCTTCAAATCGCATCTCTGGGCTGGACTTATCCCTCTCATCTGCATGGGTTTGCCGTCAGAAGGTCAAACACTCCGCGCCTCAATCCTGTTTTCCGCTCCATGATTTCTGCTCACCGTATACACTGGAATTCCATGATCCCTACGCTCGCATGGACTCCGGAAGGGGTCCGCTTCATTGATCAAACCCGGCTCCCTCTTGAGGAGAGTTATGTAGTTGCCACGACCTACGAACAGATTGCCGAGATCATTACCACCATGGTCGTTCGGGGCGCGCCGGCCATTGGCGTCTCCGCAGCTTATGGCGTCGCGCTCGGTGTTCGTCGCACCAAGGCCACCACTGCACGGGAGTTTGCCCCCGAATTCTACGCAATCTGCGCCTGTTTAGCGGGAACACGCCCCACAGCAGTCAATCTCTTCTGGGCCATCGACCGCATGAAGCGACTCTTCGCCACACTGCTTGGCGAAGGCGCACCCCTTGAGCAGATCAAAGAAAGAATTTTGTCTGAAGCCCATGCAATGTACGCGGAAGATATTGCCGCTTGCAAAGCGATGGGCGCCTTGGGCGCAGCATTGCTGCCCCTGGAGGGTGGCGTTCTCACTCACTGCAACGCCGGCGCTCTGGCTACCTGCGGTTACGGAACCGCCCTAGGCGTCATCCGCTCAGCCGTCGAACAGGGCAAGCGCATCAAGGTCTATGCCGATGAGACGCGGCCCCTCCTGCAAGGCGCGCGGCTGACCGCCTGGGAGTTGATGGCCGACGGCATTGATACAACGGTGATCTGCGACAACATGGCCGCCAGCATCATGCGCGCCGGGCAGATTCAGGCGGTCGTCGTCGGCGCGGACCGCATCGCCGCCAACGGCGACACCGCCAACAAGATTGGCACCTACAACGTGGCAATTCTGGCCCATGAGCACGGGATCCCCTTCTACGTGGCGGCGCCCTGGTCCACTATCGACCTGGCTACGGCGACCGGCGACGCGATTCCCATTGAGGAGCGCGCCACCGTGGAAGTGACCCACCACGGTGGCCGGCAGCTCACGCCCAACGGCGTTGGCATCCGCAATCCCGCCTTTGATGTGACTCCGGCCCGGTACATCAGCGCCATCATCACCGAACGCGCCGTTCTCCGCACTCCCTACGCCGAGTCGCTCAAAGCAACGCAGATTTCCCAATAGGCGCCCGCTTCGCCAGGGATTCTTTTGTCCAGAATAAGAAAGGGGATAGGCCCAAGCCCATCCCCTTTTGTTGTTGCGATCGCTGGCGGGACTAGAAATGATATGCCACACCAATTGTTGGCATGTACATATTGGTCCACTTGTTGGTGGCGTAAGTCGTGTTCTTGAAGGTCGGCTCCTTGGTGACAAAGGCGCGGTACTCGGCGCGAATATCGAAGCTTGGGCTGATCTCGTACGCAAGGCCAGCGCCATAGATGAAGCCGATGCTGGTTTGCTGATTGGCGTCCAGCGTAGTAGTGCCACTGTTGCGGATGGGCAAGAAGATGAATGCGCCTGGCCCCACCTCGGCAAACGGGTTAAATTTACGGAAGTTGATGTTGCGAACGTAGGCGCCTGAGATTTCCTGGGTACGGGTCAAAACGGTGATGCCGGGCTTAAAACCAATTCCAGTGCCAGTGAAGTTGATCTTGTTCTGGTAAGTGATGCCGTAATTTCCCTCAATAGCCTGGGAGGGCGTCATCATGAAACGGTAGCTGACCAACGCGCCGTAGGCGGTGGTCGAGTGGACATAAATGTCCGTTGCCGAGCCGATGAATGGCTCGATCAGCGCGGATCCGCTTAGGCTGATGTCTTGACGGCTTTCCTGGGCGCGGCCTGCGGCTACGCACACGGCAAGCAGAAATGCAATGATGGCGATCTTCTTCATTCGGTTCTGATCCTCACGACTGCTCAACCGTCCGGCTGGCAACGAGCTTGTCTATTCCGGCGCCTCGGTTTGAGCCGGGCCCCACTCTCAGCATTGTAAATGGCCGGAGCGGTCCGTGGCGCAAGCGGTTGCCTGAATCGATCTGAGAGTTGGACGCGGAGGGAGGAAATCGGGCACTTTGGCCAGCATATTCTGGCGTAAATCCCGCATTCTTTGACTTCGCTGAGAGAAAATGAGCGCCAAACTTGATTCGAAAGAAGACGATTATGAATCAACCTGCCCGCTCCACTTGGTAGTAGAAGGGCGGACCAACCTCCGCAGCCAGCGTCTTGATGGTGTGCAGAAAGGCTCGCGCGGCGTAGGAGAGCGTGGCCTTTCGCCGGTGAACCAGGCGCAATACGCGCTTGATCTCCAGATCGTCCACCGTAACGCGCACCAAGCCGCCGCTCTCCAGCTCTTGAGCAACGGTCAGGTGAGGCACCAGCGCCACGCCATTGCCCATGGCCACAAATCGCTTGATGGCCTCGATGGTGGGCAATTCAATGCCCATGTTCAGCGGCGTACGGTGCTTCTGGAAAGCCTCGATCACCCGGCGTCGCAACGGCGAAGCCACGTTATGAGCAATGAAATTCTCTTTGCCCAGGTCGCTGACGGTGACGTGCTTCGCCCTGGCCAGCGGATGGCTGGGGCTGACGATAAACGTCAGGCTGTCGCCGTAGACGGCGATCGAGCGAAATTGCGCCGGGTCAGGGCGGAAGGAGAGCATGCCCAGCTCGAAGGTGCGGAGATTCAGCTCATCGGGAATGCGCGAGGCCAGCATACGATGCACGGCAACATTAATGTGTGGGAAATCGCGCCGGAAGCGATCGATGGCAGGCAACAGATACATGCAGGTGTACTCGTTCGCTGCCAGTTGCAGACTGCCTCTCTCCAAGCTCTTCAATTCACCCAAGGCACTGTCCGCCTCGCGCCGCAAGGCCAGCAGGCGCAATGCGTAGTCGCGCAAGAGCACTCCAGCCGCTGTAAGCGAGCCATCACGGGCGGCGCGGTCAAAAAGCATCTCGCCGATGGAGGCCTCCAGCTTGCGGATCACCTGACTGACCGCGGGCTGGGTGCGGCGCAGGCGCACGGCTGCCCGCGAGAAGCTGCGCTCCTCGGCCACGGCCAGAAAGGTTTCGAGCTGATGAAGTTCCATAACAGTAAACAGTAAACAATTTTCGCCCTAAATCCCTCTCAGCCGCTCCGGCGAAATTTTCGCTGTTCTCTCTTCCCCTTTTCGCTAGTATATAACATTCACTTATCGGCAATAAAACTATTATAACTTTGCGTTATATGCTGGAGTGCGAGAAACTATCAACAATCACAAGGGGTTCTCCGTGTCAGAGACAGACAAACTCGCAAATCAGGTATTCTTTTTCGACACCACGCTGCGCGACGGCGAACAGTCACCCGGCTGCAGCATGACCACGCAGGAAAAGCTGACCATGGCGCACGCCCTGGAGGACTTAGGCGTTGACATCATCGAGGCTGGCTTTGCAATGGCCTCCGAGGGCGACTTCGCGGCCATCGCCACCATCACCCAGGCCATTCAAAAGCCACGCATCGCCTCGCTGGCGCGCGCCAAAAAGGAAGACATCGAGATGGCCGCCCGCGCGCTGCAATTTGCCGCCCGCGCGCGTATTCATGTCTTTTTGGCGTCGAGCGATCTGCATCTGCAGTACAAGCTGAAGATCAGCCGCGCCGAAGCCCTCGATCTGACCGGCGAGTCGGTGCGTCTGGCGCGATCGCTGGTCGATGACGTTGAATTCTCGCCGGAAGACGCTACGCGCTCGGATCGTGACTTTCTGGTGGAGATGGTGCGCATTGCCATTGAAGCCGGCGCAACCACCATCAATATGCCCGACACCGTGGGCTACACGACTCCCGAAGAGTATGGGCAGATGTTCCGCGAGGTTCGCGAGCGCGTGCCGGCCATCGATGCCCAGGGCATTATTCTCTCCTCGCACTGCCACGACGATCTGGGGCTGGCTGTGGCCAATTCGCTGGCCGCAGTCGCAGCCGGAGCGCGCCAGGTGGAGTGCACCATCAACGGCATTGGTGAGCGGGCGGGCAACGCGGCCCTGGAAGAAATTGCCGCTGCCCTTTATGTGCGCGGCGACCGCTATGGCGTCATTACCGGCCTTAATCTGAACCAGATCTACCCCGCCAGCCAGGTGCTGGGCCAGTTGATTACCTTCAAGCCTTCGCCCAACAAGGCCATCGTCGGCGACAACGCATTCGCTCACGAGTCCGGCATTCACCAGCATGGAATGTTAGCCAACCCGCTCTGCTACGAAATCATGACTCCAGCGCTGGTGGGCGTGGCGCACAACCATCTGGTGCTGGGCAAGCACTCCGGGCGCGCTGCGCTGCGCAATCGCCTTGAACGGTTGGGCTTCGAACTCACCCGCGAGGAGCTGCAACACACCTACTATCGCTTTGTGGCGCTGGCGGATCGCAAGAAGAACATCTACGACTACGACCTGGTCGGCTTGCTGCCAGATCAGATTCGCGATAAGCGCCGCGAGCCGGTCTCCGAACTGGATTGATAATCTGCCCAATGATTTATCCTTGAAGAAAAGGTATCAATTGTCTGGTTTGGGACTTTGGCCCTGACCTCGGACGCAGAACTTGATTCGGGCTTTACAGGCTGCGAATACCCCTAATCCCGCTGTCGACGGGAATGTTTTGGTTCTTATGCTTTTTACAGGCGCAGCATTCAATGCCTGGATCCTTGTACGCAATCTGGAGAAGATAGACGAATGAAGCTGAAGATTCTAGTCACCGCAGGCGACGGCATCGGTCCTGAAGTCACGAATGAAGCTGTCGCTGTTTTGCAGGAGGTGGCGGCCATCTGCGGCCACACATTCGAGTTCAACGCCAAGCGCCTTGGCGGCGTGGCCATTGTGCATGACGGAACGCCGCTGCCCGATGAAACCGTTGCTGCCGCGTTGGCCTCCGACGCCGTTTTCTTGGGCGCGGTGGGCGGCAACGAATTCAATTCCCTCCCCCCCGACAAGCGCCCCGAAGCCGGTCTGCTGGGATTACGCGCTGCCTTGGGCGGCTTCGCCAATCTGCGCCCAGCCTTTGCGCTCAAGGAATTGGCGGTCAACAGCCCGTTGCGCCCGGAGATCATCGACGGCGCTGACATTCTCTTTGTACGCGAGCTGCTGGGTGGGCTTTACTTTGGCCAGCCGCGTGCGTGGGATCGCGAAAAGGGAGAAGCCTGGAACACCATGCGCTACACGCGCGAAGAAGTTGCCCGCGTGGCGCGCGTCGCTTTCAAACTGGCGCAGAAGCGCCGCAAGAAGCTCACCAGCGTGGACAAGGCCAATGTGCTGGAGGTCTCGCAACTGTGGCGCGCCACTGTGATCGAGGTGGCTGCTGAGTTTCCTGATGTGGCGCTGGAGCATCAGTACGTCGATGCCATGGCCATGCACATCATGAATCGGCCGCGCGACTTCGACGTCGTGCTGACGGAGAATTTGTTTGGCGACATTCTCACTGATGAGTCCGGCATCATCACTGGCTCGCTTGGGATGCTGCCCTCGGCCACTCTTGGCGGCAAGGTCAATTTGTATGAGCCGATTCACGGCTCCGCGCCCGACATCGCAGGCAAGGGGCTAGCCAATCCCTTTGGCGCGATTCTTACCGGAGCGTTGATATTGCGCTACTCGGGCGGACTTGAGGCCGAGGCCGTAGCCATTGAAGCGGCGGTTCGCAAGGTGCTCGAAGCGGGCTTCCGCACTCCGGATCTGGCGCGCTCAAATCCGCAGAGATTTACCGTTCTTTCAACCACGGAAATGGGCGCAAAGGTACGCGAAACCGTGAAGACTTTGCTTGTTCATGCGTAAACAGCAGTTTTGAAAAGGCACGGCTTTAGCCGTGCCGCAAACACGACAAAACAAACCGGGGGCTTTAGCCCCTGAGGAATACGGTGAAATCGCCAATGAGTTCAGCGCCAAAAACACTCTTTGAGAAGGTCTGGGAGCAGCACGTGGTGGTCGCGCCCGCGGGCGAACCAACCGTGCTCTACATCGACTTGCAATTGCTTCACGAGGTCACCTCGCCGCAGGCCTTCGAGGGGCTGCGACTGGCCGGCCGCAAGGTGCGGCGGCCCGATCGATGTATCGCAACGGTCGATCACAATGTGCCCACTACTATTGAAGGCCGGATCAAGATCGTCGATCAGATCGCGGCCAAACAAATATCGACCCTGCGCAAGAATTGCGCCGACTTCGGCATCGAGTTATTCGACGTGGACTCGCCCGACCAGGGCATCGTGCACATCATCGGGCCGGAGCTGGGGCTGACCAAGCCGGGCATGACGATTGTTTGCGGCGATTCGCACACCGCGACCCACGGCGCCTTTGGCGCGCTGGCCTTTGGCATGGGCACCAGCGAGGTGGAGCACGTGCTGGCCACGCAGACGCTGCCCCAATCCAAGCCCAAAACCTTTCGCATCACGGTTGAGGGCGAGCTGCCGCGCGGCGTCACGGCCAAGGACATCATCCTTGCCATCATTGGCCAGATCGGCACCGACGGCGCTACCGGCTGTGTGATCGAGTACGCCGGCTCGGCGATTCGCGCGCTCTCCATGGAAGGCCGCATGACCATCTGCAACATGAGCATCGAGGCCGGCGCGCGCGCGGGCATGATTGCTCCCGATGAAGTGACTTATGCCTACCTCAAGGGCCGCCGCTACAGCCCCAAAGGCGCTGCGTGGGACGAGGCTGTCGCCGAGTGGAGCAAGCTGCCCACCGATCCCGGCGCCAGATTTGATCGCGAACTGGTGATCGATGCCTCCGAGCTTGTGCCGTACGTCAGTTGGGGAACCAGTCCCGGCATGGTCGCGCCAATTACGGCCACCGTGCCCGATCCGGCCGCCGCTTCTAACGAGCAGGAGCGCAAAGGCTTTGAGCGCGCTCTGGACTATATGGGAATCAAGGCCGGAACTCCGCTGGATGCAATTCTCATTGACCGCGTCTTCATCGGTTCGTGCACCAATGGCCGAATAGAAGATATGCGCGCGGCGGCGCGCATCGCGGCGGGATATAAAGTCTCCTCGCACGTCAGCGCAATGGTGGTTCCCGGATCGCAGGCGGTGAAGAAGCAGGCGGAAGCCGAGGGCCTCGACCGCATCTTCAAAGAGGCAGGATTCGAGTGGCGCGAGCCGGGCTGCTCCATGTGCCTGGCGATGAATCCCGACGTTCTATCGCCGGGCGAGCGCTGCGCTTCAACAAGCAATCGCAACTTCGAAGGCCGCCAGGGGCGCGGCGGCCGGACTCATCTCGTATCGCCGGAGATGGCTGCCGCGGCTGCCATTGCCGGCCACTTCGTGGACATTCGTACTTGGGAGGTTAAGCGATAATGGAACCCTTTCGCACACTGACTTCAATTGCCGCACCGCTCGACCGCGCGAATGTCGACACAGACCAGATTATTCCCAAGCAGTTTTTAAAGCGCATTGAACGCACCGGCTATGGTGAGTTTCTTTTCTTCGATTGGCGAAAAAACGCGGCGGGCCAGCCCGATTCAACATTTGTGCTCAATGATCCGCGGTACAACGGCGCGCAGATTCTGATCGCAGGCAAGAACTTCGCTTGCGGATCGAGCCGCGAACACGCCGCGTGGGCGCTGAGCAACTACGGCTTTCGCGTGGTGATTGCGCCGAGCTTCGCCGATATTTTCTTCTCGAACGCGGGCAAAAACGGCATCGTGCTGGTTAGGCTGAGCGAAGAGCAGGTCAACAAGCTGCTGAACAACGCGAAGACGCTGGCGAATTATCAGCTGACCGTCTCGCTGGAAGAGCAGACTGTCACCGACAGCCTCGGATTCACGGCAAGCTTTGAGATCGATCCCTTCCGCAAGTTCTGCCTCATTGAAGGCCTCGACGACATCGGCCTGACGCTGCGCCACGAAGCGGCATTGGACGCATTTGAAGCGAAGCACGATCAAGCCGGATGGCTGAAGGCGAAATGAGCGTTGAGTTATTGGTCTCCCACCCATTCGACAAAATACGTCGAATGGATGGGCACCCAGCTGATAACTAACAGATCAACAGGAGTTCACATGGGAGCTAACGCAACTATGCAAGCATCGAATAATTCGCCGACTCGCATGACCGGCGCGGAGATTGTGTGGGCCACGCTGGTGGGCGAGGGCGTCACCGACGTCTTCGGCTATCCGGGCGGCGCCATTCTGCCGGTCTACGACGCGCTGCGCAAGTTTCCCATTCATCACACTCTTGTGCGTCACGAGCAGGGCGCGGCGCACATGGCCGACGGCTACTCGCGCGCCTCCGGCAAGGTTGGCGTAGCGATTGCAACCAGCGGCCCCGGCGCGACGAACCTGGTGACGGGCATCGCTACGGCGATGCTGGACTCAATACCCATAGTCTGCATTACCGGCAATGTGTCCAGTAAGGTGCTGGGCAGCGACGCCTTTCAGGAAGTGGATATTACCGGCATCACTCTGCCCGTGACTAAACATAACTTTCTCATCAACCGCACGGAGGATATTGCGCCTGCAATTCGCTCCGCCTTTCAGATCGCGAAATCCGCGCGGCCCGGCCCGGTGCTGGTTGATATTACCAAGGACGCGCAGCAAGGCATGGCGATATTTGACTTTGAGGCCGCCAAGCCGCGCCCGGTTCGCCCTCATCCCATGCGCAAGCTCGAAGAGTCCGGCCTTTCGCAGGCTGTTGAACTGATTCGCAACGCTAAGCGCCCCGTCATTCTGGCTGGCCACGGCATCATCGAATCCGGCGCTGAGGAGCAGGTGCGCTCGCTTGCCGAGCGCGCGCAGATTCCCGTGGCCCTCACGCTGCTCGGCCTGGGCGCATTTCCCGCTTCGCACCCGCTCAATCTGGGCATGATGGGCATGCACGGCGAGTCGTGGGTCAATCACGCCATTCAGGAGGCCGATCTGCTCATCGCTTGCGGAATGCGCTTTGATGATCGCGTCACTGGAGCTGTTTCGACTTATGCCACCAAGGCGAAAAAGATTCACATCGAAGTGGATCCCGCCGAAATCAACAAGATTATCAAAGTCGATGTGCCGCTGATCGGCGATCTGCGCGAGGTTCTGGAAACTCTGCTGCCTCGGATCAAGGACCGCGACAGTTCGGAGTGGCTCAAGAACATCGAGGCGATCAAAGGCGACTCGGCGGTGCGCGACATCAAGAACCTGCCCGACCTTGGCCACCTTTATGCCGCTCATGTGATCCACGACATCTGGCGCATAACCGAGGGCAACGCCATTGTGGTGACAGACGTGGGCCAGCACCAGATGTGGGAGGCGCAATACTACCATCACGAGCATCCACGCACACTCATCACATCTGGCGGCCTGGGGACCATGGGCTTTGCGCTGCCCGCGGCCATCGGCGCAAAGTTTGCTTGTCCGGAGAAAGAGGTCTGGGTGATCGCCGGCGACGGCGGCTTCCAGATGACCGCCTCCGAGCTATCAACCATCGCGCAGGAAAAAATCAAGATCAACATCGCCGTCATCAACAACGGCTATCTCGGCATGGTGCGCCAGTGGCAGGAGTTCTTCTACGAGCGCAACTACGAATCCACGCCGATGGTCAGCCCGGATTTCGTCAAGCTGGCCGGCGCCCACGGCATCGAAGGCCTCACTGTTCGCACACGCAGCGAAGTGGAGGAGGCCGTGAACGCGGCTCGCAGCGCTCCGGGCGCGTTTTTGCTCAACTTCAAGGTCGAGAAGGAAGACTCGGTCTATCCGATGATTCCCGTCGGCAACGCGCTGCACGAGATGATTCGCAGACCGGAATCAGTGGAGAGTGGAAAGTGAATAGTTTCCAGCTTGAGCTGCGAAATATTTCACCCAGTGCTAGGCCAAACGTTTCGCGGCTCTTTTGCATCCAAGTAATCTGACCACTGATCACTGACCGCTATTCATTAGAGAGGCTTTTATGCTGCACACATTTGTCGCTTACGTTGAAGACCGGCCAGGCGTGCTGACGCGCGTAGCCTCGCTCTTCCGCCGCCTGAACATCAACATTCATTCGCTCACCGTGGGCCGCAGCGAGCGCGCAGGCCTCTCGCGCATGACGATGGTTTGCGAGGCCTCGGCCGAGGCCGGCCACCGCATTCAGGCCAGCCTGTATAAACTGGAGAATGTGGTCAATGTGGACGACATCGCCCAGGCGCCGTCGGTCACGCGCGAACTGGCTCTCATTAAAGTGGCCGCCACGCCGCGCACCCGTTCTCAGGTCTTCGAGCTGGTCGAGGTCTTCCGCGCCCGCATCGTGGACTTGGCGCCGGAGTCGCTGACCATCGAGATGACCGGTGTCGAAAGCAAGATTGAAGGGCTGATCCAGGTGCTCGAAGAGGGCGAAGGGCAGGTGCTGGAGATCTGCCGCAGCGGCAAGCTGACGATGCGCCGCGGCCATCACACCAGCAGCGTTCTGAAGGCCATGAACGTCGGGACTGACGAGCCTGCCGAAGATGCTGCCGAAGACAGCGCGGCTGGCGAACCGGAGTAATATCTTCAAGCTGTCATCCTGAGCGAAGCGGAGCGGGTCGAAGGGCCTGCGGTTGTTATTTCTCAGAGATGCTGAAACCCAGGTAACATTAACCAGGAAAGAAAAGGAAAAAACATGGCGACAACTTATTACGATCACGATGCCGACTTATCCCTGATTCAAGCCAAGAAGGTAGCCATCATCGGCTATGGTTCGCAGGGGCACGCCCACGCTCTCAACCTCAAGGACTCCGGCGTCCACGTCAAAGTTGGTTTGGCGCCGACGTCCAAGTCTATCGCCAAGGCGCAGAAAGCCGGTTTTGAAGTGGGCACAGTCGCCGATGTGACCAAGTGGGCCGACGTGGTGATGGTTCTGGTTCCCGATCAGACTGCGGCCAGGCTCTATGCCGAAGAGATCGGACCGAACCTGACCGCGGGCAAGCTACTGCTGTTCGCCCACGGCTTCAATATCCATTACAAGACGATCATTCCGGCAGCGGGCATCGACGTGGGCATGGCCGCGCCCAAGGCGCCCGGCCATCGCGTGCGCGAAGTCTTCACCGAAGGCGGCGGCGTTCCCTGCCTCATCGCCGTCCATCAGGATGCCACTGGCAAAGCGCACGCCCTTACCCTCAGCTATCTCAAGGGCATCGGCGGCACGCGCGCCGGAGTGCTGGAGACGACCTTCAAGGAAGAAACCGAGACCGATCTCTTCGGCGAGCAAGCGGTGCTCTGCGGCGGCGTCAGCGCGCTGATCAAGGCGGGCTTTGAGACGCTGGTCGAGGCCGGCTATCAGCCGGAGAGCGCCTACTTCGAGTGCTTGCACGAGCTCAAGCTGATCGTCGATCTGATCTATCGCGGCGGCCTGGCCTATATGCGCTACTCCATCAGCGACACCGCCGAGTGGGGCGATTACGTCAGTGGTCCGCGCGTCATCAACGCCGAAAGCCGCAAGGCGATGAAGCAGATTCTCACCGAAATTCAGGACGGCAGCTTTGCCAAGCGCTTCCTAGCCGACCAGAACTCCGGCCGCAAGGAGTTCCTCGCCTTCCGCGAAGCCGAAGCCAAGCACCCTGTCGAGATCGTTGGCAAAAAGCTGCGCGCGCAGATGCCCTTTCTCGATCCGGTTACGGTGGAAGAAGTCGCCAAGAACCGGTAGTAAAAAAGCCTCCAGCTACTAGCTCTTAGCTTTTAGCTGGAGGCTCCTTCAAACACGATGATTCTTGACTAATAACGCGTCATTTACTGCCTAAATCGCGACTTTTTGACCTGAAAAAGGGTCGAAATCGACGGTTTAGTGTTACTAACTCGTAACTATGGCAAAAATACAAACTATTGAAATAATGTAAGTTACGCGGTACAGATGGTGCGAAAAACGTCCTCCACAGTGAGGGGGGGTGGGGGGGCAGAGGGTTTTCCACATTGTTAGACATAAAGCAGCCAAGGCCCGTTTTGCATACTTCTTCCATCCTGCGACAAAAGTAAATAATTATATGCAAACATCTAGCGCATGCGATGCGGCCAAATGACGCTTGTGCTCTTTCGCCACCCGGGTTAGGGCCAACTGTTCGCAATTCGCTCGTTCAGAGTTTGGGGATTCCCATTCATTCTGCAAGGTGTGCGGAATGGGTGGGGCACAAGGCGTTGGGGATGGCAGAATAGAATTGAAACAAAGCGACTGCTGCTGCGAAGGGAAGAGGAGAATGGAGAGAGTTTTTGCGCCGGGGTGCGCCCTGATGCTCTATAAACCCGAACTTGGGCGGCGGGTTCTGGAGTTTTTGCAAGGTGAGTTGGGCGATGTGGGCGAGCACCTTACCTGTTGCCGTCACGAGCCTCATTTAGCTGCAGGAACGCAGATCATTAATACCTGCGCTGGTTGCGATCTGCGGTACCGGGAGCTATATCAGGGAATCACCACCATCTCTTTTTGGGAACTGCTCGCGGAAAGCGAAGCCTTTTGCTTTCCCGACTACGGCGGCCAACAGATGACCATCCTAGACGCCTGCCCGACTCGCGATCAAGATCGAGTCCATGACGCAGTCCGCGCTCTTCTGGCCAGAATGAATATCCGGGTAGTGGAACCGGTGGCGACGCGGAGAAAAGGAGTTTGCTGCGGCGACAGTTTTTACGGCGTATTGCCGGTGGACGCTGTCAAGGAGCAGATGAAAGTTCGAGCATCCCAAATGCCTTCCGAGGATGTCGTCGTTTACTGCGTTTCCTGTTGCAAGGCCATGCATATCGGCGGGAAAAAGCCTCGTTACCTTCTGGATCTTTTATTCCAGGAGCCAACCATAACCGGCACCTTTGAACCAGAGCAATGGCACGGCGAACTCGATGAATTTATCGCAGTCCATTGAGTTGTCCCGGCTCAGGATGACCTGGCCCTTCCGGAGCCAGATCAGCTGTGTTTGAGCAAGAACTGCCTCTTCTCGAGCAACGGACGCTTTTACTCCTTTATCCCCTGCATTGGGGCCAACTGCTGGACTTCTGCTCGCTCAAAATTCGTGGATTCCCACCCATTCCGCAAAGTGCGCGGAATGGATGGGGCACCCGGCTTTTTCGAGCTTCAAGGCAAGCAGAACGGCGCGAATCACTTCATCGGCATTCGAATTCTGATCCGTTTAATTCCCCTATTCGCCCATATATGTCCCGCTTTTCGGGACAATCCGGCCTAACAGTACCCATTTCCGGCGATTTCGCTTATGCTGTTAACAATCCTTTCTTGCTACGGCAAGCCAAAAACACACGAGATGTGCGCAGATGAATCCAGTCGCCTTGGCGGTTGACGATCTTCGGGAGCAGTATACGCGGGAGATGGCGCTCGTTCGCCAGACCTGCGAGCGCACCGGCGACGGCACGGCCGCCATTCGCCGCCGCTCGGCAGTGGTGGACCGCCTGCTGATCGAGATGTGGCGCAGGGTCTTTGCTGGCCAGCCTACGCAGAGCGTAGCCCTGTTGGCACTGGGCGGCTACGGGCGCAAAGACCTTTTCCCTTACTCGGACATCGACGTGCTCTTCGCCTTCGCCGACGAGAAGATTGAGGCGCAGGCCAAGGAGCCGGTTCGCGCCATCATTCAGGGAATGTGGGATATAGGGCTACGCGCCAGTCCCAGTTCGCGCACCGTCAAAGAGGTTGGCCGCTTCGATCCCGACAATATGGAGTTCACACTGGCCACGCTCGACCGCCGTTTTTTGGCCGGCCATTTCCCGCTCTATCAGCAGCTTCATCAGACGGTGCTGCCCGGCCTGGTGCTGAGCGAGTGGAATACCATCACGCAAAAGCTGGGCGAGATCGCCCGCGCTCGCCACGCCAAGTTCGGCAATACGATCTTCCATTTGGAGCCGAATCTCAAGGACTGCCCCGGCGGATTGCGCGACTACAGTCTGGCCGTCTGGTTCGCCCTGCTCTTCCACCTCAAGGAGACCAAGGAGTGGCCCCGCCACCGCGGCAGCGTCTTCCAGAGCGCCCGCGGCGACGCCGAGGCGGCCTTCGACTTTCTTGCCGCCGCCCGATGTTTTCTTCACTTCCGCCACGGTCGCGACGACAACACCCTCGACTGGCAGTCGCAGGACGAGGCCGCCGCCAACTCCATTGGCCTGGAGACCCGCGGCACCGCCGATCCGGCCTACTGGATGCGCACCTACTATCGCCACGCCCGCGTCATCTATCGCCGCGCGGCTCTGCTGATGGAGCACTTGCCCGCCCCGGTCAGCTTCTATCGCCAGTTTCGCCGCCGCCGCACTCCCATCGCCGGCACTGACTTCCTCCTCGACCAGGGCCGCATCGACATTGTTCCCGGCGCGCAGTTCAACGACACCAGCTCCATCCTGCGCATCTTCGCGTTGATGGCCGCGCTCGGCTACACGCTCTCGCAGGCTGCCGAAGACCGCATCACCGACGCCCTGCCCGCTCTCGCCATCCACATCCCTGAAGGCCCTTACCTGTGGAACGCCTTGCGCGAAATTCTGCTTGGGCCCCATGCCGCTCACGCGCTAAGAACCATGCACGCCCTCGGCGTTCTGGAGATGCTCATCCCGGAATTTCACGGCATCGACGCCCTGGTGATTCGCGATTCCTACCACCGCTACACAGTGGACGAGCACACCTTCCTCGCCATCGACAATGTGCACGGCCTGCGCCAGCCTGTGCATGAGTACGACAAGCGCCTTGCCCAGCTTCTGCCGGAGATCGACCGCCTCGACCTGTTTCTGCTGACGCTGCTGCTGCACGACACCGGCAAGGCTCGCCGCAATGTCGAGCACGTTGCCCCCAGCATTGAGCTGGCCGACGCCCTGCTCGCCCGCCTGGAGTTCGACTCCGAAGAGCGCGAGGCCGTCCTCAATCTCATCCGCCTGCACATCGAGATGTCCAACACCCTGCGCCGCGACATCTTCGACCTGGAAAACGTTCGCGCCTTTGCCGAGAAGATCGGCAACCCGCAGATGCTCAAGATGCTCACCCTTTTGACCTACGCCGACATCAAGGCCGTCAACCCCGACGCCCTCACTCCCTGGAAGGCCGAGAATCTCTGGCAGCTTTACATGGCCACGGCCAACTTCATGGACCGCTCCGTCGACGAGGTCCGCTACCACGCCGCGATTGACCCCACCCTGCTCAATCGCCTCCGCTCCATGGTCCCAGCCACGCAGCACGACGCGCTCCAGCAATTCCTTGAAGGCCTGCCCCAGCGCTATCTGCAAACCCGCCTGCCGGAGCAGATTCGCAACCATTTCCAGATGGCCGCCAAACTTGACGAGGACCCCGTTCAGCTCGACTTGCGTCCTCACCGCCATCTCTACGACCTCACGGTGATCACCCGCGACCGCACGCGCCTCTTTGCCGACGTGGCCGGCGCCCTGGCCGCCTGGGGCATGAACATCGTGACCGCCGGCGCCTTCTCCAACGACGACGGAGTCATTGTTGACAGCTTCCACTTCGCCGACGGCTTTCACACCCTCGAACTCAATCCCAGCGAGAAGGACCGCTTCCTCGTCTATCTCCACGACGTAGTCTCACTCCAGGTTTCTGTTGAGCCGATGCTCGAAGCCCGTCGCCACAGCTACCACCCCGACAACCTCAAAGTCGAGGTGGCAACCCGCCTGGAGTTCGACTCGGAATCCTCCTCGCACTCCACAATCTTGCAAGTAGTGGCTCAGGATATTCCCGGCCTGCTCCGCCAGATCGCCATCACCCTCAGCCTCCACCAGTGCAACATCAAGGTGGCACTCATCTACACGGAAGGCGAAACCGCAATAGATGTCTTCTATCTGACCAGCCTGGGCGCCAAGCTGACGGAAGCGGCCCAGCAAACCCTCGCCGCCGACCTCACCGCCGCCCTCGAAGACCTGCGCAACCCCGCCAGCGTCTAGGTCTGGAAAGCCGCTAAAACCAAAAGAACATTCAGTTTTGGTGGGGGCGCGGCTCGCATCTCGTCATTACTTTGCCGTTCGTTACGGCTTGACCGCAAATCCATCAAACCTTAACAATTCTCGGGCAAATGAGCGGATAAACTAATGTGAGTCAAGGCAGCCGGGCTACAAGCGGCCACTCGAATTTACTTTTACTTTTAGCGGCCAAGTAATTCTATTATCATGGCTTCATTTCAGATAGGCGCGCATCATATCGATTAGGTCTTCGGCCATTTCCGGGGCAATTTGCTCCTTGTTGCTGTCGGTGAGATGAAAACGGATATGATCTTCCATCACCTCGCTCATCAGGCTGCTGACGCCGCCGCGGACGGCAGCCATCAGCATCAGTTGCCCGCCGCAGTTCTCGTCCGCCACCAAGGCGCGCTCCACCGCATCCAGTTGGCCACGCAGTTTTTTCAATCGCTGCAACAGTTTGGCTTTTTCGCGCTCATGGCTTGTCATAACTGCACCTCTTGTATACCCTCCCCCGGTATGGTATAAACAGAGTGGGGGTATGGTTCATTTTCATTTTACTCCCGATTTGCCCCGCTTCGCGCACTGATAGAAAGGTTGTCTTCCCTTGCTTCTGGCCTGCCGCCCACGACCGATGCCCTTCGCAGCGCAGCGCACGCTAGCCTGCCTGACGGCCGCGCTCGCGCTGACAGCTGGAATCGCCCGCGCCCAGGAAACGAAAGCGCTGCCCGCCGCGCCAGTGGCGCAGACCACGCTTTTTGCGCCTTCTCTCCATGCTGATTCCGAACAGGCCCTCTTTGCTGCCCAGCACGGAGAGGGCAGCCACGCGCCAGAAACCGTTCCTGAGCCACTCCCCACAAGCATTGCCGCACATCACGGCAACGACCGCTACTGGCTCTCCGGCCAGGCCAACATCATCTTTCAGGGCAATCTGCCCTTTCACTCCACCTACGAGGGCGCAAACAGCTTCCGTAGCGCGGCCGAATACAAGACTTCCCTGCTGGGCACCCTCTATGCCGAACTCCGGCCCAGTCGCTCGATCCGCTACAACACCGACATCATCTTCGACATGGAGAGCGCCGGCGGCCGCGGCCTGAGCGAGGCTCTCGGCCTGGCCGGATTTACAAATCTGGACGTGGTGCGCAACCCCACACTGAGCACCCTGCCTTATGCGGCACGCTACGAGCTACATCAGGTCATCGGCCTCACCCAGGAACACACCCCCCAGGAGCCCAGCTTCTTTGCGCTGGCCCCCAGCGTCCCTGTGCGCCGCATCGAACTGCGCATCGGCAAGATGACGCTGCCAGACTTCTTTGACGCCAACGGCCCCGGCTCCGACAGTCACTTGCAGTTCATGAACTGGACAGTGGACAACAACGGCGCATGGGACTATGCGGCCAACACGCGCGGCTATACTGCGGGCGCGATGGCCGAGTATGACGACCGGATTTGGAGCTTTCGTTATGGACTCTTCGCCATGCCCACCGTAGCCAATGGAATGGACCTGGACTGGAACTGGCGCCGCTCACACGGGCACAATGGCGAGTTCGAACTGCGCCACAGCTTCGTTGCCCAACGCAAGGGCGCGGAGCGCCTGCTCTTTTACGCCAACCGCGCCCACATGGGCACCTACCGCGAGGCGGTTGCGGGCTTCCTGAACGGCTCGGACAGGGTTCAATACGGTGTCACCGTGCCCACTATTACCCTCCACGAGCACTACGGCGCACTCAAATACGGCATCGGCTACAACACAGAGCAGGAGTTGACCGAGAATCTGCGCGTCTTTGGCCGCTTCGGCTGGAACGAAGGCCAGCATGAGTCCTTCGCCTACACCGAAGTGGACCAGACGGTGGAGGCCGGCGGAGACTATGCCGGTGCGCGCTGGCATCGCCCGGGAGACAAGGTCGGCCTGGCTGTGGTCTCGAACGCCATCAAGCACGACCATCAGGAGTATCTGCGCCTAGGCGGCCTCGGCTTCATCCTGGGCGACGGCAATCTCAGCTACGGGCGCGAAAATATCGTCGAGAGCTACTACAACTGGCACGCCTGGCGGGGACTCTTTTACGCCGTCGATGTGCAGCATATCAATCATCCCGGCTACAACCGTGACCGAGGGCCGGCCTGGGTTGGCGGGGTCCGCGCGCACGTGGACTTTTAAGAAATATTTTCAGGACTGGAATCGATGAATCTTTCCATCCATCGCGCCTTTGCCAGCCTGCGGAAGCTCTGCGCGACGCCGAGGTAGCAGCCAAGCTGGCCTGAAAAGCGCACACACTCCCTCCAACGAAAGCAGGAACGCTTTCGTCTGTCTGGATAGCGTTGAAGGAAAATCGGCGCTCAGAACGGAGTGATAGGCGGCGGAGCAACTCCGCCGCCAACCCGATAAATTAGTTGAAACTTACTCTGCCACCACTGGGTCGATCGAAGCAAAACGTCCTCGGTTGCCGTGGTCAGAGAACTTCACTCGTCCCGACACCTTGGCGAAGAGCGTGTCATCGGAGCCGATGCCCACGTTCACGCCCGGCTTGATGCGCGTGCCGCGCTGCCGCATGATGATCGAACCGCCGGTGATCAACTCCCCGGCAAATGCCTTCACACCCAACCGCTGCGCATTGGAATCCCGTCCATTTGTGGAGCTGCCTCCACCCTTTTTATGTGCCATTGCTCAATCCCCTTTCGTCTCTTGGCGCGCTGCCTCAGTTGTTATTTCCGGCTTAGACGGCGGCGGTGTAGGTCACGCCGTCGGCTTCGATGGTCTTGATGCGCACCTCGGTAAAGTTCTGCCGGTGGCCTTGCAGCTTCTTGTACTGCTTCTTGCGTTTGAGATGGAAGACCAAGATCTTCTCTCCACGCCCCTCGCCGAGTACTTCGGCGGTCACTTTTGCAGTGGCCGGCTTGGCCACACTTCCCGGTTCGCCCGATACGGCCAACACGTCGCTGAACTCGATGCTCTGGTCCTCCGAGTCCACACTCTCAATCTTCACCACGTCGCCTGGCGCGACCCGATACTGTTTGCCACCGGTGCGAATAACCGCGTACATAATCCCTCCAGCGCAAGCCCGGTTCAACCGGTGCGCGCCTTGAAAAAATAGCTCGGGCAAAATCTTCCGTTCCGCGGTACGCTCAAGCCTCTCAATCTCAGAGGCGAACGTCTGGCTCCACGGACACAGTCAGGAATCGCCAAACTAATGTAGTGTACCGGTTTTGAGGGATAAAGGTCAATGCGCGCTGTTTACCCCGCCCGGCCACAGCCGCCGCAAACCCGGCAGCGTAAACCCCCAGCCCCCTTGCGCCTGCTGGAAGAGATAAACGCCGAGCAATGTAATCAGCGGCTCCAGCGGATGGCGGAAGCGGGCATGCACCTCAATGACGTAATACGCTGCCGGCAGAAGCAGAAAAGCCGCGGCAAAGAGGCCAGCTCCGGGCCTCCGTCGCCTCAGCGCCAGCCCCAGCCCCAACAATCCGGCCAGCGAGGTGAAGCCGTAGTTCAGCCCCCGCCCAAAGAGTTCCAGCGGACTCAGCACCGCATTGGGCACACCAAACCAGAAAAAATACACCCGCCGCAGGCAAAGCTCCGCAAAGCGGCCCCGGTCCGCGCGGATCGCCTGCCGCGCCTGCTCGCCTCGCCAGGCCGAATAACGCAGCTCGCCCATCTGCCGGTATAGCTTCAGCTGCCCCGCGCTCACCGTCGGGTGGTCGTACTGCATTAGAAGCCCGTTCGCCCCAGGACCGTTGCCCAGATAGAGTTCTGCTCCCATATTCGTGCGAAAGGGTACAAATTGATGAAAAACCAACTCATTTCTCCAACTCCACGGGGCAATCACCGCCAGAAAAACCAGCCCTGACGCAACTGCCTTCGACAGATGCCTCGCCCACTCCCGCCCGCCGCGCGCCAGCATCCACACGCCGCAAACCGGTAAAAACAGCAGCAGCCCGGGATTGGAGAGCGCCATCAGCCCCCAAACCAAGCCAAAGGCCAGCCAGCGTGACCAACTTGGGCCGTCGTCTGGCCGCGCCTCTCCCGCACAGCCCACCCGCAGCGCAATCACCAGCGCCAGTTGGAAGAGAAACGCTGTCAGCGTCATCTCCCAGATCCACTTCACCGCGTACTGCATTGCCGCCGGATAGAGCGCCCAAATCCACACCGCCCAGCGCGTGACCCTCAGCCCAAAGCAGCGCTCGCCCGTCTCCCAGATCAGCGGAATCATCAGCGCGTTCAGCAGGCTGTCCAGCGCGAGAATCGTCCAGGCCGACAGTGTGGAATAGACCCCGAAGAGCTTGAAGATGCCGCCCAGAATCAGCGGAAAGAGCGGCGTCACCCAGGCCGTCGGCCCGGTCTGGCCAAAGAATGGATCGGCATAGCCGCGGCCAGTCGCCAGCGCCCGCGCAATCCGGCCCATCTCCGCGCCAAAGTGGAAGTGGTCCTCGTCCAGCTTTACCCGGTAGTAGTGGCAGAGGGCGATCACCGCCAGCCGCAGCACCAGCGCCAGCCAGAAGAGCCGCCACGGACCCCACCCCGCCATCTTCTTGAAATACTTCGCTAGTGTCCTGAGTCTGAAATTCATCACAATAATAGCTGTCATCCTGAGCGAGCGAAGCGAGTCGAAGGACCTGCATTTCCATAGCACCTATCTTCCGGCTCACTACACTAGTGTTTGCCCTCCTTCACCGCCTCACCCGCAAACGTCGTCACGCTCTTCGGGGCCAGCGTCGCGCTGAATCCCTCGGCAGTCGAAGCGAGCACGGCCTGTGGTGCCAGGTCCAGCGCTGCGCTGGTCACCCACGGCGTGATCTTTCCCGTTTGGTAGCCGGGAATCTCGAATTGCAAAGCCTCCGCTTCGCTCGTGTCATTGATGGCGACAATGGCAAAGCGCTCCGTTTTTGCATCCCGGAAGGCGGTGATGAAGACCCCTTTTTGCGGAGTGTGCGTGGCCGCGGTCATACGAAAACCGGGACGCACAAACTTGCTGTAATTGCCCAGTGCAAAGAGCCGCTTGGTCAGGATGTAGTGATCGCCGGCAAGGTCCGCCAGCCCTTCATTGTCGCCCCAGTTATTCAGCAGCGCCCACCAATGCCATGCGTTCACTTCGGCGCCAACCATGGCGTTGTGAATCAGCAGCGCCGTGCCCAGCCCCCACTGAATCGATGGGTCGGGCTTGCCTCCTATGAAGGAGACCTCTGTCTCCCAAAGCTGCTTTCCGTAGCTCTCGCGCGGCTCATAGCGCGCCAGCAGCTCGGCCGGAGGAAGTTTAGGCTGCTGTTGCGTCTCAAATGTCTGGTCGTATTGGTGCGAGGCAACGATATCGACGATCTGCCGCGCCCGCGCGTCGGCCATCACCGCGTCAGCATGAATCTCCAGCGCGGGCCAACTGCTCACTTCCGGCACGATGATCTTCGCCTTCACATGGTCGCGCGCAAAGGTGGGTCCAAGATTGTTTTTGAGAAAATCGCGCATCTGCTCGCCCGACCACAGGCACGATTGGTAATCCACGTTCATATCCGGCTCATTGCTCATGGAAATGGCCTGAATCTCGATACCGAAGCGCGTCTTGTACTCCCGCGCGTACCGCGAGAGAAAATCGGCAAAATCCTGGTAATGCGTGGGCAGCACATGGCCGCCGTGATTGACATTCTTGTTGTCCTTCATCCACGCCGGCGCGCTCCAGTTGGCGCTCCAGAAGTACCGCACACCGCGCTTCTGTGCCTCCTTCATCAGCCAAACCTGATCGTCATCCTTGTTCCAATCCCACACCCCCGGCTTGGGTTCAATGCGAGCGAAGAGTTCGCTGCGCAGCATCGTCAAGCCGATGCCCTTTTCCTGATCGAAGAACAGATCGTTGAGCTTGGTTTGGTTCTCCGGCGTCATTTTGCGGAAGTTTGCCGCAGAGTCGTTGCCGCCCGATGCGCCAAAACCAGTGATCAATTGCCGCTGGTCAGAAAAGTCGACGATCACCGGGCTTGCTGGCCCGTCTGCGGCCACGGCTGAAGCAGAAAAACTCAAAAGGGCAATCGCCGGGAGCAGAACCCTGAAACTGTGCATGATTTTGCTGCCTTTCTCGAACCGCGTTTCGACTGTGGGCAACACGGCATTGGCTCAGTATAACGTGATACGCGCAGCATACTGAGCGACCGGCGACCCAGTTCCTAAAGACACACGCGACGACGCACAAGAATAGGCGCAGAATCGCCAGGCTTCTGGAGTGTATTCTTGCTAGCATGGATAATATGCATGAGCCGCGCGGATGGAGGAATTTCATGATCGAAGCAAACTGTAAAAACTCCGGACTTCTGTCGCTCCAGCAGGTAGCCGCATGAGCCGCATGAGCCAATGGCTGGCTGGCGGTCCACTGATCACCGATGGCGCTTGGGGAACCCAGTTGCAGGAGCGCGGGCTGCCTCCGGGAACGATCCCGGACACCTGGAACCTTACCCATCCTGAACTAGTGGAAGAGGTTGCGCGCGCTTATGCGGAAGCCGGCAGCCAGGTCATTCTCACTAATACTTTTCGCGCCAACGCGGTAGCGATGAAAGACCTCTCGGAAGATGACCTGGACGCCATCAACCGCGCCGGTGTAGCGCTCTCGCGCAGTGCCGTGGGCCATGCGCTGGTCTTTGCCTCCATCGGTCCCACCGGCAAGATTCTCGTTTCGGGCGAGATCAGCGGCGAATTGGTTAGCGCGGCCTTTGCCGCTCAGTCGCGTTCTCTGGCGGCCGCGGGCGCTGACGCTCTGCTGGTGGAGACAATGAGCGATATCGAAGAGGCACGATTGGCCGTGGAAGCCGCCCGGCTCACGGGATTGCCGGTCATCGCTTCCTTCGCATTCGATTCCGGAAAGAACAAGGACCGCACCATGATGGGCGCGACGCCCGAAGCCGTGGCTGCGGCAATGGTGGAGGCCGGAGCGGACGCAGTCGGCGCAAACTGCGGCGTTGGCGTCGAATTGGCGGTAAACATCTGCAGCAGGTTGCACGAGGCCTGCGATCTTCCCATCTGGGTAAAACCGAACGCGGGCTTGCCAATCATGGAGGGGGCAGCCATTCACTATGGCACGTCAGCGGATTTCTTCGCCTCGCACTACCCAGCGCTCGTTCAAGCAGGCGCTTCTTTTGTGGGCGGCTGTTGCGGTTCCACTCCCGGTTTCATTCGTGCTCTGGTAAACGCCCGGCGCTCCGCATCGTAGTCGCAATCATGGCCTCGGAGATTCTCGTTTTCAGCTCGCCGCGCTCCCAGCCGGGAACGATACAATCCCACTATGGCCGTTTTGCAGTTGGACGAGCCTCAAGGAGCGGATGCACGCATGGGTTATCAGGTTCTAGCCAGGAAATATCGTCCGCAGCGCTTTGCCGACGTGGCCGGGCAGGACCACGTCACTCGCACACTGCTGAACGCGCTCGCGCAGAACCGCATCGCCCACGGCTACATCTTCAGCGGCCACCGCGGCATCGGCAAGACGACCATCGCGCGTATTGTGGCCCAGGCGCTCAACTGCCGCACGGAAATCGGCAGCGCGCAACGCCCCACGCCGGAACCATGCGGTGAGTGCGACTCCTGCCTCGAGATTCGCCAGGGCAACGCCGTAGATGTGATCGAGATCGATGCGGCCACCAATCGCGGCATCGACGAGATTCGCGAATTGCGCGACGCCGCCCGCTATGCGCCCTCGCGCGACCGCTACAAAATTTACATTCTCGACGAGGCCCATCAGATCACCGATGCGGCCTTCAACGCGCTTCTCAAAACGCTGGAAGAGCCGCCAGCGCACGTCATCTTCATGATGGCCACAACACAGCCGGAAGACATTCCGCAGACCATCCGCTCGCGCTGCCAGCACTTCAGCTTTCACGCCGTCAAATTCGACGACATTCTTGCCCAGTTGCAGATGATCGCCACGCACGAAGAAGTGGAGGCCGAGGAAGACGCGCTGGCTCTTCTCGCCGAGGCGGGCGACGGCTCCATGCGCGACGCGCTCTCCATCATGGACCAGGCGATTGCCTCCGCGTCGGTCGTGAATGGCCGCGCTGTGCTCTCCTCGGTGCAGATTCGCGAACTGATGGGTGCGGTGCCGAACGCGGTCTTCGAGCGGCTGCTCGAAGCCGTTGCCGCTGGCCAAAGCGCCGAGTTGATGGAGCAATTGAATCTGCTGGTCAACGCCGGTCACAGCCCATCGTCGCTGGCCCGCCAGATGGTCCGATACCTGCGCAATACCCTCATGGCCAAGCTGGGCGGCGAGAAGACCGAACTGTTGCAGATCAGCGGCGATGAGCGCGCCAGAGCGGCGCGCACTGCGCTGCTGTTTACAGAAGAAGAGATTACGCGCAACCTGCAAATTGTGCTGCGCACCTTCGACGATCTGAACTACCGCCAGGAGCAGCGCTTCCATCTTGAGCTTGGCTTGCTCAAGCTGATTCACGCACAAAGGCTGCTGCCGATTGAAGAGCTTTTGAGTAGCGTCCGGGCAGGGACTGCGCGTCCGGCGAATCCTGGCTCCGCTTCGGTTGCTGCTTCGCGGCCAACGGCCAGCCCATCGCGTCCGGCAGCATCTCCCGCTCCGGCCCCCGCGTCGCCGCTCTCGCCCTTCGGACCGTCGAGTGGCTGGGGATCAGGCCCAAAGCTGAAGTCGAACGCTTCGCCTTCCACGGAACGCTCGCCGGTCGCAACGATGGAGCGGCCGCCCGCGACAACTCCCTTTCCAGGCGCGACGCCGTTCACAGCCTCGGCTGCTCAGGCCACAGGATTCACTTCCACTGAAACGCGCACCGAAGGCGCGCTGGCAGTGGCTCCGCTGGCCGCTGCCGCGTCCACCAGCCTTCCCAGTATTGATGCCATTCGCCACGCCGTCGGTTGCGCGCTGGTTGATGGCGGGCACCTTTCAGCGGCGCAGTTGCTGGGCGCCGGCGCGTGGACGATTGACGGCTCCAGCCTGCGCATTGAAGTCACCGGCATGGGCAAAAAAATGGTCGCCCTCACCATCAATGCCGCGGCAGAGAAGATTATTCGCCAGGAGTTGCAACGGTTGGGCGCGCCCATGCGTTTTCTGGTCGTTCCCGCTGAAGGCGCCGCTTCGGCTTCCGTTGCGCCGATGGCCGCGCCCATTGCCGGAAGCATGCAGGAAGCTGCGTTGGCAAACCCACTTGTGCAGCGCGCCAAAGAGATCTTCAAGGCCGAGGTGCGCAGCGTCGTCGACCTGCGGCAGAAGTAATATTTACCCATCATGGGTGGATGTTTTTTGATGTTTTGAAAGGGCACGACTTTAGTTGGTCCACCAATTTGCAAAATGGGAAAGGCTTAACCCCCTGAGGAATGTGTTTCGGGGAATATCGGAGATAACCCATGATCAACCCGCTTAAAATCGGCGAGATGCTATCGCAGGCCAACCAAATGCAAGAGGAGGTCCAGCGCAAGCTCGCCGAAACAGTGGTCGAGGGAAGCAGCGGCGGCGGCGCCGTGACCGTAACCATGAATGGCAAAAAGCAACTCCTCAAGCTGCGTATCGACCCAGCGGCGGTCGTCGGCCTCGGCGGCGACAAGCCCGATGTGGAGATGCTCGAAGACCTGGTCTTGGCCGCGGTTAACGAGGCCGGACGCAAGGCCGAAGAGGCGTTGCAATCCAACGTCAAGGGTCTGCTCGGCGGACTCAATCTGCCGGGACTGAGTTGAGCGCCGTCTATCGGACGCTGTAACAACGCACTACCCATTCTCACTGCTTTCAGGAGGCTTAACCCGTGACCCGCTATGCCGAGCCGATGGCACGGCTGATTGAAGAGTTGAAGAAGCTGCCGGGGGTGGGCACCAAGAGCGCCCAGCGCTTCGCCTTCCACATTCTGCGCTCCACCGACGAGGATGCGGCGGCGCTGGCTGAGGCGGTGCGCGGCCTGAAAGCCAACCTGCGCCTCTGCTCGCTCTGCAACAACGTCACCGATGTCGATCCCTGCGCCTACTGTGCCAGCGTTACGCGCAACCACCGGCTGGTCTGCGTGGTCGAGGAGCCAACGAATATCGGCGCTGTCGAACGGACGCGCGGATATCAGGGCGTCTATCACGTGCTGCACGGCACGCTCTCGCCGCTCCATGGCGTGGGGCCCGATCAGTTGCGCGTCGGCACTCTGCTGAGACGCGTTGAGCAGGGCGAGGTGGACGAGGTGATTCTGGCAACCTCGCCAACCCTCGAAGGCGAGGCAACAGCCAACTGGCTGGCAACTGCATTGCGCAGCCCTTCGGTGAAGATCACGCGCATCGCAACAGGCGTTCCCGCCGGCAGCGACATTGAATACGCCGACGAGGTGACGATGGCGCGTGCGATGGAGGGGCGGCGCGAGCTGTAACGACTCGCCGTCCGGCTCAACAGTTGCTTGTTCATCTGGCCGCAACCGGGTAAACATATACTGGAAACAATCAGCGGCCGAGGCTCCTAGAGCATATTCGGAATTAACGTAGTCCTTTTGAGTTCATTAAAAGTGGCTTTTTCTTGATGAAAAAGCCACATGAGTGTGAGGTTTCGGTCTATAGCAATTCCGAATATGCTATAGCCTGCGGATCTCAAGCGGAGAGTTACGCCATGCAGGAAGCTGTCCTTCTCGCCGAGAGTCAGAGTCCGGCCACTGCGCCTGACGCCATCATCCGCGCCGAGCGGATTGAGAAGTTCTATACGCAGCCCAGCCAGAACCGCATCCAGGTCATCTCCGCCACAAACCTCTCCATTGTTCCCGGCGAGATCGTTGCCCTGCTTGGTCCCTCCGGCTCCGGCAAATCGACGATGCTGCGTATGTTGACCGGTCTATCTACGCCCACCGCCGGCCAGGTTTACTGGCACGAGAAGCCCATTGCCGAGGCCGAGGTCAATGTCTCCATCGTCTTCCAGAGCTTTGCGCTCTTTCCCTGGCTCACGGTGCTGGAAAACGTCGAAGCTCCGCTGCAGGCTCGCGGTGTCTCCGCCGCCGTGCGCCGAGATCGCAGCATGAAGATGCTGGACACGGTCGGCCTCGACGGCTTCGAGGGCGCCTATCCCAAGGAACTGTCGGGCGGCATGAAGCAGCGTGTCGGCTTTGCCCGCGCCCTGGTAGTTGAGCCGGAAGTCCTCTTCATGGACGAGCCTTTCAGCGCCCTCGATGTGCTCACCGCCGAAAACCTGCGCTCTGAGCTGCTGGAGCTGTGGGCCAACAAGACCATGCCCACCAAAGCCGTCTTCATCGTCACGCACAACATTGAAGAGGCGGTGCTGCTGGCCGACCGCATTATCGTGCTGGGCAAGAATCCCGGCCACATCCGCACCGACTTCCGCGTGCAGCTCGCCCAGCCCCGCGACCGCAAATCAGAGCCTTTCACGCAGTTGGTTGACTACATCTACAAGGTGCTCACCAAGCCCGACGTGGCTCCCGATGAGGCGCCTGAGCAGCAAGTCGAACCTAAAGTCCGCGATCAGCGCCAGATGCATTATCAGATGCTGCCCCACGCGCGGCCGGGCGGCATTGCGGGCCTGCTGGAACTGCTGCTCGACAAGGGCGGGCGCGACGACATCTACCGCTTGGCAGACGACCTGAGCTTCGAGATCGACGACCTCCTGCCCATTGTCGATGCCGCTCAGTTGCTCGGCTTCCTGCAGATTGAAGAGGGCGACGCGGTGATCACGCCGAGCGGCACGGAGTTTGCCAACTCCGAAATTCTGCGCCAGAAGGAGCTCTTCCGCGACGCCGCCGTGGCCAATGTTCTGCTCCTGCGCCAGATTTGCCGCGCGCTCGACGCCAAAAGCGACCACACCGTTCCGGAAGACTTCTTCCTCGATATGCTCGACGAGCAGTTCAGCGAGGAGGAGTGCCAGCGCCAGATCGAAACCGCCGTCACATGGGGCCGTTACGCCGAGCTCTTCGACTATGACGCCGGACATCGGCGCTTCGTTCTGCCCGACGCAGCGGAAGAAGAAGTTGCCACACGCCAGGAGGCCGAGTGAAGCCTCAGCATCCTCTTGCGCAGACGCTAGTCACCGTCCGCACCTGGCCATTCTTCATCGATCTGGCCGTCGGCCTTGGCGGCATTGCCGTCTTTTTTGCCATTCTGCACACCGCCGGCTATTGGATGAGCGCGCCGGTCCCAGTGGCGTTTATCTCGCACTCCATCAGCGCCCTGCCCATCTACGCCTTCTACTCCATCGGGCGCATGATCATAGCCTTCCTGCTTAGCCTCACCTTCGCCATCGCCTACGGATACATCGCCGCCTACAATCACAGAGTCGAGGCCTGGATGATCGCCGTCCTCGATATTCTGCAATCGATTCCCGTGCTCAGCTTTCTATATCCGGTTTTGTTGGCGATGATCGCCCTGGTTCCCGGCCATCAACTGGGAATCGAGATGGGCGTCATCCTGCTCATCTTCACCGGCCAGGTCTGGAACCTTGCCTTCAGTTTCTATTCCTCGCTGAAAAGCATTCCGCGCGAGATGGTGGAAACCTCGCGCATCTATCGCTACTCCGCGTGGCAGCGCTTCTGGCAGCTTGAAATGCCCTATGCCGCCATCGGCCTGGTCTGGAACTCCATCGTCTCGGTCGCCAACGGATGGTTTGCCCTGATGGCCTGCGAGATGTTTTCCCTCAAGGGAACCCGTTTTCAGCTTCCTGGCCTGGGCAGCTACATCCAGACGGCCACCGACTCCGGCGACACGCGCGCTCTACTCTGCGGCGTTGCGGCGGTTGTTTTGATTGTGGTGGCGACTGATCAGCTTCTCTGGCGGCCGTTGATCGCCTGGAGCGACAAGTTCAAATTCGAACAGGTCGAGTCCGCTGAACGCGTTACTTCCCCCATTCTTGAGATTCTCAAACGCTCGAAGCTGGTTACTTCCCTTCCCGACCGCATTTGGAGCAGGATCGAAGAGCCTGTTTATCGCCGCATGGCGCTCACCCACTCCTGCCACATAGTTCAGCCTTTGGACGAGGACCAAACTGCCGGCAAAGCCTCCGCAGGACTCTGGATGCTGGCCGTTGTTGCCGCAGCAGCAGTGGGATGGGGCGCTTTCCAGGCCATCCTCATGCTGCAAACAGTCACCTTCGCCGAACTTCGCCTGCTCATGGAAGGCGCTGCCGCTTCCTTCCTGCGCGTCAACTGCGCGCTCGTCCTCGCCGCCGCCTGGACGGTTCCCGTCGGTGTCGCTATTGGTCTCAATCCCAAGTTCGCCCGGTTGGTCCAGCCCGTTGCTCAGGTGATGGCCTCCATCCCGGCGACAGCCTTCTTTCCCATCCTGCTCATGGGCCTGGTCAAGATCGGCGGAGGCTTGGGCATCGGCTCCATCGCACTCATGTTGCTCGGCACCCAGTGGTACATTCTCTTCAACGTCATCGCCGGGGCCATGTCCATCCCATCGGATTTGAGCGAAGTCAGTGATCTCTACCACTTCACCCGCTGGCAGCGCTGGACCAAACTCATTTTGCCGGGCATCTTTCCCTACCTCATCACCGGCATGGTGACAGCCTCCGGCGGCGCGTGGAATGCCTCGGTCTTCGCTGAATACTCTCACCTTGGCAACCGAACGCTGCAAACCCTCGGCCTCGGCGCGCAAATCAGCTCGGCCATTGACAACGACCGGCTGCCCATCATCCTGCTCGCCACCATCTTCATCTCCCTGATTGTGGTCACCATGAACCGGCTCGTCTGGCGGCGGCTCTACCGACTGGCCGAAACGCGGTACAAGCTGGAAGGCTGATAGCGTCGGCGATGCGTGCATTATGCGGCGACGGATTTATCGTTGTTCGGGAATATGAACCTCTGCACCTTTGGCCGCTTGCGCCGCGCCGCATGCCACAGGTCGTACTGCTGCTGCAAGTCAAGCCATACTTCCGGCTCTGTGCCAAGCGCATCGGCAAGCCGCAGCGCCATGGGCGCGGTAAACGACGTGCGCCCATTCAGGAGCCGCGATAGAGTAGACCGTGCCACGCGGAGACGCTTCGCCGCCTCACCAACCTGCATGTCGCCGAGATATTCTCTGAGAAGCTCGCCAGGATGGGGCGGATTGTACATTCGTGTCATCGTTCCTCCTCAAGCCTTTCTACCATCTCGTAGAGTCCCCGCGGCTCCTTCTCCACCAGCGGCACCCAGAAGCGGAAGCAGGCGCCTTTGCCCGCGGCGCTCTCGACCTCGATCCCGCCGCCGTGCGCGGCCAGAATCGCGCGGCTGATGGCCAATCCCATCCCTGTTCCCTTGCCTTTGCTGGCGCCCGTCTTGCCCCGGTAAAACTTGTCGAAGATGAAGGGCAGATCGACGGCATCGACGCCGGGGCCATCGTCCTCCACGCGAAACTCCAGACGGTCGCTCAGGCGCCGGGAGCCGAGCAGAATGCGCCCTCCGGGCGGTGAAAACCTCGCCGCATTCTCCAGCAGGTGGCGCAGAACGCGACCCAGCAGGTGTGGATCGAACCAGGCAGATTCTCCAGTTTCGTCGACGGCGATGACAACCCGATGGGCGGACAGCGTCTTGCGCGACTCCTCGATGGCCTGCTCCAGCAACGCGCGCGGATGCTGTGGCACGGGGCGCACTTCGACCACGTTGGCGTCGATCTCTGCCATTTCGACGGCCTCGCCAATCAGCCGGTCCAGCCGCGCACTCTCCTCATCGACAATGGAGGCCAGCTCCAATCGCAAGCTCTCGTCCATCCCCTCACTCTCAACCAGTGTGGTTGCGGCGGCGCGAATGGCAGTCAGCGGCGTACGCAACTCGTGGGTCAGCGAGTCGATCAGTGCGGTGCGCAGCCGTTCCCCCTCGCGCGCCGCCTCCGTGTGCGCCGAAGCCTCAATTGCCGTGGCGCGAGTGAGCGCAATGGCCACTTGACCGCTGACTGCCGTGGCTACCTCATGCGAAAGCACAGCAGGCCGCAGGCCCAATGCTCCCACCGGACGCAGCCCCAGCATGAGCGTTCTTACCGTGAAGTCGCCGGGAATGACCTGCGTCGGATTATGCCCTTGGGCCATCGCCCGCAAACTGGCCAAAATGCTCATCGGCAGATCGGCGGTCGATGTGTGGAACTGGTCCTGGTCGCGGACGTAAAGCACTACTCCATCCAACGCGAAGATTCGCGCGATGAGCCGGGGCAGGTCGCGAATCAGTCCGGCGGCATCCTCCTGGAGCATCATCTGTTGCGAGAGTTCGAAGAGCCGTTCCACATCCTCGCGGCGTTCGTCGGCCTGCCGCGCCTGGCCGCGCGCCCGCTCGGCTACACGGCTCACTACCACGCAACTGAGCAGGAAGGAGATCATGGCCACCCATTGCTGAATACCGATAATCTGCAAAGTTCTCAGCGGCGGCAGAAAGTAGTAATCGAAGGCAAGCGCACACAGAAGGGCTGCCCACAGCGAGAGCCAGACTCCCGCCTGCGCTGCGAACCAGACCACCAGCACCAGGAAGGCCATGCCCGCCGTCGTCGAGTTTGCGCCCAGGCTGACCAGCAGAGCCGTGGCCGCCGCCGCTATTAGGGTGGCCGCAATCCAACGAAGGGCCGGGGGCAGATTTGAGAATGGATTCATCATTTCCCTAACCGGAATCATACTCGCCCGCTCAGTTGATGTAATCTTTGTTGAGAAGATAAACACTATGCCCGGCAGAATTCTAGTCATCGACGACGAACCGCAAATCACCCGTGTGCTGCGCGCTGCGATCTCTGCGCAGGGCTTTGACGTACGCACGGCCAACGATCCCGAGGAGGGATTGCTAGTCTTCAAAGACTGGACGCCCGATTTGGTGATCACCGACCTGATGATGCCGGGCTTGAGCGGCGTCGAGGTCTGTCGCGCCATCCGCGCTCAATCCGCGGTTCCGGTGCTGGTTCTCTCGGTTCGCGACCATGAACGATCCAAGGTCGAGGCTCTGGACGCCGGCGCCGACGACTACGTGACCAAGCCCTTCAACATACAAGAGTTGCTGGCTCGCGTCCGCGCCCACCTGCGCCGCGCCCCGGAGCGGACCACCAGTGCCATCGAAACCGGCGACTTCGTGGTAGACTCAGTCGCTCACTCGATCACAGTACAGGGCAAGCCAATTCACCTGACGCCCAAGGAGTTCGAACTATTGCTGCATCTGGCCCGCCACGCCGGCAAGGTGATGACTCATCGCGCGCTCTTGACCCAGGTCTGGGGCGCGCAGTCGGCCCATCAGCCGGAGTATCTGCGCGTCTTCGTCGGCCAGTTGCGCAAGAAGCTCGAAGCCGAAACCGGCAAGCAGTACATTCAGACCGAACCCTGGGTCGGCTACCGATTTGTGCCCGAAGGCTGGACCGGCAACGAGGAATGATCGCGGCCTGCGCAATGGGGCGCTCGTCTGTTCACAGACAAATTCCGATTACTTTCTCTCAGGAGTAATATCCGTGACCGGCAGGTCCCAATGGGAGAGGAGAATCTCAAAACGGCGCTGTTCTTCCCTCTGATAGGTCGCCTGGTCGGGCCATAGCTCCTTGATGAATGCCTCTTCGTCAGGGTTGGCAGTAGTGGCCACGGTGGAGTTCTTGTAGCGGATGGTGACGCGGAAGTCCCAGCGCCCGTCCTCGGTGGTGTGGTAGGCGGGCGACTCAATCTTCAAGGAGAGAATGCGCCCGGTGGCTTGAATCTTCTGGAGCAGCGGGTAGTGATTCTTGAGGAAGAGCGTCTTGAACTCGGCCTGATGACCCCACTGGCACTTGTAGTAGTACTCAATGGTGTAGGGCTGGTCGGAACCGACCTGCGGCGGAGCGCCCTGAGCCAGAAGCGGAGCCGCCAGCAAAGCGGCAGCAAGCAGCGCGAAAACGGGAACGAGAAATCTGCGCATGGAACCTCCCTTGGTAGAAAACATTGTACCCCGAAGGTGTTGCATAATCGCGCTGACTTTTATGGAAGACGGGCGGCGAGTTTCGCGGCCAGCGAAGCAGCCTGCTGAGCATCGGGCAGGTTGGCGTAGCCGGCCAGGTAGCGTCCCTTGCGGAAGACGCAGATGCCGTCCAGGTAGGGCGCTTTGGCCTGGAATGCCTCGTCGCCGATCTGCGCCGACGTGGCGCCGCTAAAGCGCTCGCGGAGTTTTTTCATGACCTCGGCGGCGGATTCGGGCGTCGCCTCAAGCACGACAAAGGCCTGCCCTTGCGAGTACTTTGCCACGTAGCCGCGCTTGAGCAACTTAAGCCCAACACGCTCTCCGGAACCAGGCGGACCGTGTCCAGATTCTCTTTGGGAAACCACAGCAAAGCCTCTGGCAGGGTCTCACGACCCTCCAGACGCTGCTCGATCCCAGTTGCGAAAGCCTTCATCAAAGCGGTGTGATCGGCCTCCGCGTTGGCGGCGACTTCAACGATTTCGACGTAATACTTGCCTTTGGCGAAGCTGGCGCTCTGCGGCTGGATCTGCCCGGCCATGCCGATTTTGGCGATGGGCAACTGAGAGTCGCGATTAGAGGTGAAGAGACCGTAAGCCGCATCGGCATCGTTCATCTCGGAGAGGTCGATGGTGAGAGTATCGCTGCCGGATTTACAGTCGATGCTCGACATGCGCGCGAAGCCGTAGCTCAGATAGCCCTCAGCCGCGCCATCCTTGTAGTCAAAAAGGTTTTCGGCGGTGTACTGGCGGATCGGCCCGGAGGCTTCCCAACCGGGCGCGATACGGCAGTCGAGCGCATTCTGGGCGCACGCCATCCCGGCCGGGAGCAAGACGGTTAGCAGCAAGCCGGCGATCTTCATGCAAACAACTCTTGAGCGCGCGCCATGCGGCGAGCAACCTGAACGCCGTGAGGACACTTGACGGTGCAATCGGCGCAATCGCCGCAGCGAACCGCGCGGTGTTCCGCGCTGAGTTCGAGGAACCTCTCACGGCCCAGCGCGAACTGGCCGTAGCCGTCCGCATAGGTGAGGAAGCGCAAGACATCAGCGACCGGCAGACCCTTCTGGCAGTCGCCGTCGCACTGTCCGCACAGGCGGCAATAGAGCGGCCGGATCGCATCCAGATGAGCCGTCAGCAGTTTTTCGTCGCTGGCGGAGAGAGGATTGCCCATTGCCCTGAGATTCTCGTCCAACTGGTCCATATCCGTCATGCTGGGAATAGTGGTTGTGATGTTGGGCCTGTTGATGACCCACTTCAGCGCCGACAGCATCGCGCCATCCTGGGTGAGCTTCTTGTAGAGCGGATCGCCGGGCTTCTGCTGGTGCATTCCTCCGGCCATCACCTTCATTCCCACCACGCCGATGCCGGCCTTGGCAGCAACCTCAACTGCCTGATCCATGCTGGCGTCCATGGTGAAGTTGTAGACCGTCAGCGCCACGTCAAAGACGCCCTTTTGCGCCATCCAAGGCAGCAGTTGCAGAGGTTTGTGCGTGCTCACGCCGGCGAAGCGAATCTTGCCCTCCTTCTTGGCGCGCTGCTGCACCTCGATCAACTCGTCGGTAACGTCGGCCACGTTGTCCTTGGCATGGAGGAACCAAATGTCTATGTAATCGGTGTTCAGTTCGCGCAGGCTGGTTTCGAGCTGCTTCTGCAACTCTTCCTTGTTGGGAGCCTCCGACTTGGTCGAGAGCACAATCTGCTTACGCTTGGCGCCCAAGGCGGCGCCCACCATGCGCTCATTGTTGCCATGCTGATAGCCGCGTGCCGTGTCAAAGTAATTGATGCCCAGGTCGGCAGCGCGCGCCACTACGCTGGGGTCGGAGGTAATCATGCATCCCATTCCCACCGTGGTCACCTTCAGGCCGGTGCGGCCGAGGGTCCTGTAATCGAGCTTGACCGGGGAAGCAGCGGATTTCGCGGAGTGCTGCTGGCCCATTGCGGAAGAAGCGCCCAGAACAGGAAGCGCCAGGCCAGCGGAGATGCCGGCGGACAGGAAATCGCGACGGGACGTATTTGAACTCATATGACACCTCGGGATTATCTGAAAATCATCAACCGAGAACGAGTATGAGAGCAGACGCGCAGACTAGGATGTAATGCGCGTCACAAAGGGCTTGTCTTCCGAAAGATAAATTTCTCGGACAAGGACGCCGCTGAAACCATCGGAGCAATTGGGTACCAAATTTTTGCACCTGACAGGCGAAGAGAAGAGAGATTAAACAAATCACTGTTTCTGCGCCTTTGTTTTTGGCGGCGGCAGGAAAGACGGGAGAAAGACTCAACAAGAATTTGGCATTTGAAAGGCACAACATATTGAAACTTCACCGGTGCTCTATATATTCGCCTGATCTTCGCCACCCGCGTATAATCTTCGCATGGACTTTCAACTGGTGACCAGCTATAAACCGCGGGGGGATCAGCCGCGGGCGATCGACGAGCTGATGAAGGGCTTGTCGGCGGGCGAGAAGCACCAGGTGCTGATGGGCGTGACCGGGTCGGGCAAGACATTCACAATGGCCAAGGTGATTGAAGCATCGAACCGACCGGCGCTGATTCTAGCGCACAATAAAACCCTCGCCGCACAGCTTTATCACGAGTTCAAGCAGTTCTTTCCCAACAATGCCGTGGAATATTTTGTGAGTTACTACGACTATTACCAGCCGGAGGCATATATTCCCGCCGGCGACTTATATATCGAAAAGGAAGCGACGGTCAACGAGGAGCTGGACAAGCTGCGCCTATCGGCGACGCGGAGCTTGTTTGAGAGGCGCGACGCAATCATCGTCTCTTCGGTGAGCTGCATTTATGGATTGGGCTCGCCGGAGGCTTACTACGGGATGCTGCTGCTGCTGGAAAAAGGGCAGCGCATCAGCCGGAAAGATATAACACGCCGACTAGTCGAGATCCTTTACGAGCGCAATGACACGGATTTCCGGCGCGGGACATTCCGGGTGCGCGGCGACGTGATTGAGGTCTTTCCAACGTATGACGAAACGGCCTACCGGATTGAGTTATTCGGCGACGAGATCGAATCGCTCGCGCAAATTGATCCGCTGTTTGGCACGGTGAAGCAGACCTATACGCGGCTGCCGATTTATCCCAAGAGCCATTATGTTATGCAGCCGGAGCGCAAGGCCGATGCGATTAATTCGATTGTGACGGAGTTGAACGCGTGGGTGCCTGAACTGGAAGCGCAGGGGCGGATGGTGGAGGCGCAGCGGATTCACCAGAGAACCAGATTTGATCTGGAGATGATCAAATCGATGGGCTATTGCCACGGAATTGAGAATTATTCGCGGCACTTTTCTGGCAGGCTTCCGGGCGAGGCTCCGCCGACACTGCTGGATTACTTTCCACGTGATTTTCTGCTCTTTATCGACGAGAGCCACGCCACGATTCCACAGGTGCATGGGATGTGGTTTGGGGACAGGAGCCGTAAACAGAATCTGGTGGATTACGGCTTTCGTCTTCCCTCGGCAATGGACAACCGGCCGCTGAAATTTGATGAGTTTGAGAATCGCGTGCAGCAGGTGATTTATGTCTCGGCGACGCCAGGACCGTATGAGCTAACTAAATCGGCGGGCGTGGTGGTGGAGCAGGTGATCCGGCCCACGGGACTGGTTGACCCGGAGGTGGAGATTCGCCCGGTGAAAGGACAGATCGACGACCTTCTGGCGGAAATTCGCGACCGCGCCAATCGAGGCGAACGCGTGTTAGTGACGACGCTGACCAAGAGAATGGCCGAAGATTTGGCCGGCTATTACACAGAAGTGGATGTGCGCTGTCGCTATATGCACTCCGAAATCGAAACTTTGGAGCGGGTGAAGCTGCTCGCAGGGCTGCGCAAGGGCGAGTTCGATGTGCTGATCGGGATCAATCTGCTGCGCGAAGGATTGGATCTGCCGGAGGTCTCGCTGGTAGCGATTCTGGACGCGGACAAAGAAGGCTTTTTGCGCTCGGCGGGTTCGCTAATCCAAACGATGGGGAGGGCTTCGCGGCATCTGGAGGGGCGTGCGATTCTTTACGCGGATCGAATGACCGATTCGATGCGGCGGGCGATCGACGAGACCGACCGGCGTCGGCGGATTCAGCGCGCCTACAACGAAGAAAACGGAATTACGCCGCAGTCGATCATCAACAAGATGGACATGGGCCTCGCCGCGATTATGAAGGCCGAGTATGGCGAGGTGACCGAAGAGGAGACGACCGGGCTGCCGGAGTTTGCAACCCAGGCGGAAGTGGACGCCTTTATTGCCAGGCTGGAGGCGGAGATGCGTGAGGCGGCCAAGAAGTTCGAGTTCGAGCGAGCAGCCAAGCTGCGCGACACGATCAAGAAATTGCGCGATAAGGAGCTTTTATAGCGCATTGCCGGGCGCGTTCGTCTGAGGTAGGATACAGGCTGCTGGAAGGATTGATCAGGAGAGATACGCATGACGCACCATTGCCGCACTTTGTTTATTTTTTTACTCGCAATCATCGCGCTTCCAAGCTTATTCGCGCAGAGCACGAGCCTGCTGCTCAACAAGAAGGAGTATTTTGAGTCGCCGGGCATCAATGTGATGGCTTTTCAGGACATATATCCCGACGGGCATCAGGGCGGCGTTTCCATCATCCAGAATGGCGTGCGCGTGGCCACCAACGGCGACATCCGCCTTGATCCGGCGCCGGGGCAGTGGCAGCCCATGCCCAAGCAGAACGAGCGCATGGTAGATGCCGCAGCGAATACCATCACCACCACACTCTCATACCCCGATCCAACAAAAAATCGCAAGGGGTTCAATCCCATCGACTATCCGGATCTGAACTTCACATACAAGGTGCGCGTTCACGGCGAGGGTAATTCGATTCGCGTCACTGTCGATCTGGATCAACCGATTCCAGCGGCCTTCATCGGCAAGGTCGGCTTCAATTTCGAGCTATTCCCCAACGATCTGTTCGGCAAGAGCTGGTATCTTGGCGCGGATTCCGGCATCTTTCCGCGCCAGGCCGAGGGGCCTGAGAGCTACAACCAATCGGGCGAGTTGCAGCCCACGCCGCTGGCCAGCGGAGCACGGCTATCCATTGCGCCTGAAGTTGAAGGCCAGCGCATGATCATCGAGTCAAAGACCGGCGATCTTCAATTGCTGGATGCGCGCTCCAAGCGCAACAACGGCTGGTTTGTGGTGCGTTCGCTGGTGGCGACGGGTGCAACCAAAGGCGCTATCGAGTGGGTGATCACGCCGCACGCAATTCCCGGCTGGAAGTATCAGCCGGTGATTCACGTCAGCCAGATTGGCTACCATCCCGCACAAAAGAAGCTGGCCATTATCGAACTGGACCGCGAGGATGCGGCCACCGATCCGGTGCGGATTCTGCGCATCAATCCAGAGGGCGGCGCGACGGAAGTGCTGTCTGGCAAGCCCACGGTTTGGGGCGATTTTGTTCGCTACAAGTACGCCGAGTTGGACTTCACCAAGATCGTCGAGCCTGGAATGTACCAGGTTGCCTTCCGCGATGCGCTCTCGCAACCCTTCCGCATTGCCAGCGATGTTTACCAGCGCGGCGTCTGGCAGCCGGTGCTGGAGTACTTCCTGCCGGTGCAGATGTGCCATATGCGCGTCGAGCAGCAATATCGCGTGTGGCATGGAGCCTGCCACCTGGACGACGCACGCATGTCCAAGACCGACTACAACCACTTCGACGGCTATAAGCAGGGTCCGTCGACGCTGACGAAGTTTCAGCCGGGCGAGACGGTTCCCGACCTTAATCGCGGCGGCTGGCACGACGCAGGCGACTTCGATCTACGCATTGAATCGCAGGCTGACGAGGTCTCCATTTTGGCCAGCGCCTATGAGAACTTCCACCTCGACTACGACGATACAGCGGTGGATGAACAGAATCTCCGCACCCAGATTCACGTGCCCGATGGCAGGGCCGACGCGCTGGAGCAGGTGGAACACGGCGTCCTGACTATCCTCGGCGGCTATCGCGCCATGGGCCGCGTCTATCGCGGAATGCAGGAGGCAACGCTGGAGCAGTATGTCATCCTCGGCGATCAGGTCAACGCCACCGACAATCTGTTCTATAACCCCAAGATGAAGCCCAATGAGCGTTCCGGCACCGAATCCGGCAAGCCCGATGACCGTTTAGTCTTCACCGAAGAGAACCCCAGCAACGAGTACAAGGCCATTGCCGCGCTGGCCGCGGCCGGGCGTGTGCTGAAGGCTACCCAGCCCGAGCTTGCGCGGGAGTGCACCGACGCGGCCATTGCCCTCTGGGGCAAGGAGAGCGACCCCAAGAAAAGCTTTGATGCCCGCATGATTGCCGCCGTGCAACTGTGGAAGACCACAGGCAATGAGGTCTACCGCAAGGAGATTGTCGACAATCGCGCGCACATTGTGGCCGACTCAGCCAGAATTGCCTGGGCCATTGCTCCGGTCGTCGCTTCGCTCCACGATGAGGCCTTTACCCAGGAGCTGCGCGAGGCCGTGCGCCGCGACTTTGCCCGGCTGGAAAAGAAACAGTCCACTGACTCGCCCTTCGGCGTGCCCTACACGCCTTACATCTGGGGAGCGGGCTGGGAGATCGAGCGCTTCGGCGTGGAGCAGTATTACCTCCATCAGGCCTTCCCGGACATCGTCTCTGCCGACTATATGCTCAACGCGCTCAACTTCATGCTGGGTGTGCATCCGGGCTCGAACACCGCTTCATTCGCCTCCGGCGTGGGCGCTCGCTCCACCACCGTCGCCTACGGCTTCAACCGCGCCGACTCAAGCTATATTCCCGGCGGCGTTGTCAGCGGCACCGCGCTCATCCGCCCCGACTTTCCCGAACTGAAGGACTTTGGCTTCCTCTGGCAGCAGATGGAGTACGTGCTGGGCGGCGGTTCGTCCAACTTCATGTTCCTCACGCTGGCCTCCGACCAGGTGCTCAACGGCCACAGCCAGAGCTTTCCGCCTCTTGCGCCGCCGCCGGCCAACCAGCCCTACCGCGAACCGTAAGCTGTAACGCCGATTGCGAGACTTTCTCTGCGTGGCCCGATTCTCCTCCCTTTATGTGAGGCAGATCACATCGAAAGCGGCTATGATGGATGAGGATGACTTCCGGTGGCCGCTCATAGGCTGGCTACGTAGGAGAATCAAGCTGGAATTGGCGGGACGTGTTTTTCAGAATGGTTTTGCGGATTCGGTAACATTCCCTCAAGGGCTAAAGCCCTTTCATTTTGTGGTTATTGACGGCACGACTGAAGTCATGCCCTGACACTAAGCGGATCTTTGAAACATATTCCAATAACGGGAAAGCGGAGACCCGGATGGCAGCTTTTGGCAGTTTTGCTTTACTGATCGCGTTGGCGCTGGCCGCCTATAACCTGCTGGCGGGGGCGTTGGCGTTGCGCCTGATAGCAACTGGGCAGCCCACGGCTATTTCGCCGGAGCGGCTGGCCGATACGGCACGGCGGGCGGGAATTGCCGGCTTCTGGGCGGTGACAGCGGCGGCATTCGCGTTGGTCTGGTCGGTCTTTACCAATGATTTTTCCATCACTTACATTCTGGAACACTCCAACCGCGCTCTTCCGGCGGCCTACAAGTTTTCAGCGTTGTGGAGCGGCCAGGAAGGCTCGCTGCTGCTGTGGGCGTGGCTTCTGGCAGCTTACGGTTTTGTGTTGCGGCTGACGCACAAGCAGGACGTGAAACTCTACGCCTACGCCGGAGCGATTCTGGCCGGAATTCAGTTCTTCTTTTTGCTGGTGCTGAACTTTGCCGCACCACCCTTTGCGCTGCTGAAGGGCGCGATTCCCGAGGACGGCAACGGGTTGAATCCCCTGCTGCAATATCCAGAGATGGTGATTCATCCGCCGATGCTTTATCTGGGCTACGTGGGCTTCTCGGTGCCGTTTGCCTTCGCGCTGGGCGCTCTGATGATGCGCTATCCGGGAGAAAAATGGATCAGGATTACACGCGTCTGGACGATGGTGACCTGGCTGTTTTTGACCTGCGGCGTCTTTCTGGGGATGCACTGGGCCTACGCCGTGCTGGGCTGGGGCGGCTACTGGAGCTGGGATCCGGTGGAGATTGCCAGCCTGATGCCTTGGCTGACAGGCACAGCCTTTCTTCATTCCGTGATGATGCAGGAGAAGAAAGGCATGATGAAGAGCTGGAATATCTGGCTGATCTTCTCCACCTTTCTGCTGACAGTCCTGGGCACGATGCTGACGCGCGGCGGGTTGGTCAGCAGCGTACACGCTTTTGCCGAATCGCCCATCGGCTACTGGTTTATGGTCTTCATGGTGATTGTGCTGGCGGTGTGCATCTTCACATACATTTTGCAATACAGCCATCTGAAGAGTGAGCGGCCGATTGAGTCGCTGGTGAGCCGCGAGTCAGCATTTCTCTTCAACAATCTGGTACTCATCGCCGCTTGCTTCGTGATTCTGTGGGGCGCGCTCTTTCCAGTGCTTTCGGAGTACTTTGTGGGCAACAAGGTCACCTTCGACGCGGCCTGGTACAACCGCATCGCCGTGCCCATTGGCCTGTTTCTGCTTTGCCTTGCCGGAGTGGGACCGCTGCTGCCCTGGCGGAGCACGTCATTTCGTTCTATCCGCCGCAACTTTGTGCTGCCAGTGATTGCGCTGTGGGTTACGGTCGGTGTCTGCCTTTTGGCAGGTATGCGCCCCTGGCACGACGGCGCCTTCGATGCGGGGCGCTTCTACGCGTTGGTCGCCTTTGCGCTCTCGGCGGGTGTGCTGACGGCCATCGGCTCGGAGTTTCTGCGCGGGATGCTGGTGATTGCAAAACAGAGTGGGCGAAATCTGATTTGGGCCAAATACCAACTGATTCGCCGCAACACGCGACGCTACGGTGGCTATATCGTCCACGTCGGCGTGGTGGTGGTTGTTATCGGCCTGGCAGGCGCAGCCTTCAATCGCAGCACGGAGAGCGAGATGGCGCTGCATGACAAGCTTGTCATCGGTCCCTACACGCTGGAATGTGCAGGGTTTACGCAGGACGCCAACGCCAACTACGACTCGGAATACGCGCTGCTGGATGTTTCGAGGAATGGCAAAAAGCTCTTCCAGATGACGCCGGAGAAGCGCGTTTACCTGGCCAGCCAACAGCCGCAGACGATGGTGGCGATCCACTCAACGGTGACAGGCTGGGATTTGTATGTGGTTTATGAGGGCGTCAATCCCGACACCGGCCAGCCGATTATCAAGGCCTTTCTCAATCCACTGGTAAATTGGATCTGGCTTGGGGTGCTGTTGATGGCCTTCGGCACGCTAATTGCACTGATCCCGAAAAAGTGGTCAGTGAACAGTGGACAGTGAAAAACTTCAGTTTTATGTGCGGGATACATGGAGGGTTTTGAACGATGGCGCAAACTTTGGGATTCATTGCCGGGTTTCTGCTGCTAGTAGCGCTTTTGGCCTATACCTTCTGGCCGGAGAACGTCTTCGCCAGCCAGAAGGAGAAGACGCGGCTCGACTACCTGCTGGAACGCAAGGAACAGCTCAACGAGAATCTGCGCGACTTGAATTTTGAATTTCGCGCGGGCAAGTATCCTGTGGAGGATTATCAAGCCCAGCAGGCGCAGCTTGATAGCGAGAGTTCGCAATTATCGGCTGAAATTGAGTTGCTGCAGCAGGTATGAATCGGAGACTCTGGGCGGAATTCTGAAAACCTTGAAGGAGCGCAACTTGCGCCGGGCGTCGAACCAATGACAACAGACAACTGAACGTGGAAAAGCTACCGACGACGACTGGCTTTGATGAAATTCCAGAGAATCCAGAGCATGCAAGCCTCGGCGAGAACGGTGAGAATGATCAGGAACAAATCGCTGTATATGTTGGTCATGAAGTTGTTTCCCCTTTCTTCCTACGCGGAAGCACAAGAGGGGAAAGTGCGCCGCCACCGAAATACTTCTGGTCTCCAGAAGAATCCAGCGGGCGTAACAATGGAGTAAATGAGCTGTAATGGCTTTATAAATATCGATTACATGTTGAAACCCGGGTTGAAAGCGAGGAGAAACACAGAGGATAACGACTTGCTCAGAAAGAGTCAAAACGTGACGAAAGACAAAGAACATCAAACGCTGTCAGTCGCGCCCCCGCGATTAACTACCAAGATCTTATAGCATTAACGAGATTGCGAAGGAACTTGTTCTTTCTATCGGAACTTTAGACAGGGCTCTTCACAATCGTGGCCGAATTATCACTTAAACGAGGGATCGGATCCAAAGATGGTGCGGCGGGTCAGGTGCACGCAAACTGACTCAGACGAGCTAAGGGCAGCTCAACAGATAATGGTCTCTGCTATCTTTGGAGCAGCCGGAACCGCCGTTGGGAATCATCTGACTAAAAAACCATCGTGCCATTCTCACCTTACCCTGCAGTAGTTACATTACAAACCTGGAATTGGTCCCAGCGCTAATCGCTTGCTGAAACCCGTTCCACTCACAGGAATAATCCGCCTGACTGCATCCGGGCACAAAGACTGGCGCGCGATCGGGAGGACTCTGAAGACTGAGCGGCGCGGCAGTGCGCATTTGATCGAGCGTCTGCGCGGTGTAAAAGGTGCGCACTGAATAATCGCTCGTTCCGCGCTTCTTCCATAACTCGAAGACCAGCGCCCCGCCAGGCGGCGTATCGTTGCGGCGGCCATCCACGATCCAATCGAGCCCCAGAGTGCCGGCGATATTCGAGAGGTTCGTATCGTGTCCGACCAGAACCAGCAATCGGTCGCCGGGCTTTGTCAACGCGCCGGCAACGGGCTTCGCTTCCAATGCCTGACGCATCGAGTCGAGAATGTGAGCTAGCAGGTTGGAAGATTGGATGCGAGCAATGGTTGGAGTGCGCCGCTCGATCTCTTCGCTGGCCTCGTGCAATTGCAGTAGCTCGCACAATTTAGCAAGGTCCACGCGCCCCCAGCCGACATTTGCCGCATCCATGCCTTCGGTGTATTCGAGCAGCAGATTCTCCGTCATCGAAGAAGCGAGGCTGAGCGGCGTTCGCAGATCAACCAGATGATCTCCTGTTCCTGGCGCTACCAACGATGGAAGATCAAAAAGAGAGGGATGTTGAGATGCAGCCGGGCAATCCACACCGGTTTTGCACCCAAGCAAAACCTCTTCCAACGCCTTCAGTTGCGGGCGGTATGCTTCGGTCAATCGCTGCGGATTGCCGCCGATGCGGCCGGAGATGGCAGCGGTGGCCAACAATTTATTGGGAAGGCCGACGCCAGCGCTCAACGAATGAAAGAGAGGATCGGTAGTTCCCTCCGGCTGTACGATAACTTCGATTGCGCATCCTGGCGCGAGTCCCTCGGCTAGAGCCTTGCCCGTTTCACGCGTGCGCTGGTCTGAGTCGGCAATAATTCTTATCTTCGCCGCATCGTCGCAGCCGCTCGCGGCGAGCAACCCCTGCGACGCCAGCAACTCGCGGTCGTAAGCGCCAACAAGCGTCATCAGATGCGCGCCGTGCTTCGTAAGGTAGCCCGGAGGAACGCTCCACGCAGGCCACGGCTGCGCGGAGTATTGATTCAGCTGGTCCGTTTTGCCAGTGGGTGAACGCACACCATGGCGGCTGACGATGACAGCAAATATTAGTTTGTCCTGCATCGCCTTGGAACTCTTCACCTCGGCGGCGGGAGCCGCTTGTGCCTGGCCCGCTGAATACACGCGAACCTCCGCCACGTGTTGCCCAACGCCCGGCACACCAACATAAAGCAGATGTTTCGAGGGAACAAACAAGGCCGTCTTGGCGCTGGCCGCAGTATGCAGAACTGCCAGCGCGCGCAGATTCTTCGCCGCGTCCGTCTGATATGCATCCACTTCGCCGGCACCGCTGATCACATAGACGCGGCCGAGCGCCGAGTCGTAGAAGAGATCGTCGGCGCCGTCTGCTGTCGGCAGGTTGGCGATTTCTTTGCCGGTGTTTGCATCGAACGCAATTAACGTTCCCGGAGTACGGCATGCAACGTACAGCAGGTTGTGTTCAACATCAAAAGCTATTGGCACATTGTCGGCAGCTTTGGTCAGCTTCCAGTGCGCGGTGATTTTCCTGGTTGCAGAGTCAATCACCGCGACTTCACCAACGTCGGCAACATTGACGAAGACGCGCCCACTATCGGGGTCAACGGCAAGCCCTTCGGGATGCGTCGCGAGAGGAACATTCGACAGGAGGCTGAAATCGACAGTATTTACGATAGCAACCCTGGCAGGAGTGGCCGCATCTTTGCCGCCATGTCCCACAAACAACAATTGATGAGCCTCGTCGTAGACCATGTCGTCGGCATCGTCTGAGAGCTTGATCTTTCCGGCCAGCGCCAGCGGCGCACCCTGATAGACCCGGAGTTCGCCCAGCGCGCCATCGGCAATGTAAAGGCTCCCTGTGGCTGCGACCCACGCCAAGCCATGCGGCTTGCCGAGTCCGGAGATGCTTTGCTCCACCTTGTTCGTCTTCAAGTTGATCACTTCAACCGAGTGATTGGTGGTGGCGGCGATGAATAGGCGCTGGCCAGCGTCGTCGATGGCCAGATGGTCGAAGTGGCCGCTGACGCCGGTTAGAGGAATCGTGCGGTTCAATACGAACGGCGCCGGCGTCTGTGCTTTCGCAAGAAAGCATCCGGCAAAAAGGCAGAGCGCGAATAGTGTTTTCAAGGGAACTCCCGCTTTCTTCAATAGGTGAGAATGCTTCAACTGCGGTTCACTCTCGATAGAGGTAGCGTGAACCGCAGTATTCGCGTGTGCTGCTTGATTCCAGCCGCCGGTTACCTGGCCTGGTGAGAGCTCCATCGAACTCCGCCCGCGTAAGTGGGATGATAGTATTCGCGCTGAACGACGTATTGGGGACTTCCGTAGTAGAAGCCGAATACCTCGTTGGTCAGGTTTAATCCCTGGACATATACCTCGAATCCCTTGCGCAGGCGATAGCTCGCTTGAGCGTCGACCTGAAGGTGAGGATACAAGTAGTTATCGCCGGTTGCTCCCTTGACTCCGCCAACCGGGGTGATGGGCGCTGTTTCTGGCTGACCGTTTGCGTTGAGGATAATGTTGCCATTCGCATCGGTAACATCGGCAAGATTCGCGTACTGGTACGAATAGATGCTCGCGCCGTTGTACTCGAATCCCATGTGCACGGAGACTCTTTTCCGGTCATAACTTGGACCGACATTCCATGTATTCGGAGTCTGGCGCAGAAGAGCCGGACTGTCGGTGCGCAGAGGACTGACATTCTGCGCCTGCGAATCGCTGTATGTATAGTTTCCGTTGAAGCCCAGTCCGCTTAACACACCCGGCAGAAATGAGAGCCTCTGCTGGTAATTCAGTTCGATGCCGTAAACCCACGCGCTACCGGCATTAGTTGGCTGGGTGATAATCGTCGGGCCATAGGTGGGATCGTTTACATGCGTGGTCGTCGACGTTAGCGGATTGGTGAGTGACTTAAAAAAGAACCCGGCCTGAAGGATTCCCAGAGGATTCAGATACTTCTCATACAGCAGATCAAAGTTATTGGCGTGTTCGGAAATGAGCGCCGGATTCCCAATTCCTTTGGCGGCGGGGGTCTGTGATGTGTTGAGCGTGATGTACGGAATCAGATCCTGCGGGTCAGGCCGCGCAATGCCGTGTCCGTACGACGCGCGCATGTCGGAGCTGTTGTTGATGGCGTAACGGGCCTGCACACTGGGAAGAACATCAAGATAATCCTTACTCCCGTTCACCGGCGTCGTGCCGCCCCAACTGCCGTCAGGGTTGGTCAAAACATTGTACCCGGTGGTCTTGATATTCGTTTCTTCAAATCGTACTCCGGCCTGAAGTTTCAGCTTGCCTAATTGAGTCGTGTTCATGGCGTAGCCGGCAGTGATCCGCTGCTCCAGATTGAAGTTGCTGGCGTCGGAGCCGATATGAGTCGCATCTTCGTCAATGGGGAACAAGGTTGGGTTTGCATTGGCATAAGCCACAATCAAATCGTAGTTAGTGAGCGGGCCGAGCTTGTAGCTTCCGTCATAGAAATTGTTGTTATGGATGGGACTGAGAAACTGGCTCATCAGAATGCCATCCGGCTCGTTGTCATAGGTCGGCGAGTAGGCAAACTGGCCCTTGTGCTGATTGCGCACCTTGGCGCCAAACTCCAGGGTCGAAAAGTGTCCCCCGGCCCTGTAGTTCAATCCATACGACGCCGAACCTTGCAGGTTAATCTGCGTGGTTTGTCCGCTGGTCAAATCCAGTTCACTCAATTGGTACTGGGTCGGATCGAAGACAGGCGATCCAGAGGCCGTGCAAGCGGCATTCCATTCTGGACGGTATTCGCTTGGGTTCGCGCCCGGATCATAAAAGCAGTTTGCTGCGGCAAAGTTCTTGAGAGTCTTTGTAGCCGCCTTGAAGGTTGCTCCGGGATTTCCGGCTGCCGCCAACTGGCGCGCGCGAGAGACAGCCGCCTCCCAATTGAACCAGGAGTTGGTGAAGATATGGTTGCCGCCGATGGCGAGCATTCCCAGGCCGTAATCCGGCGAGCGCTTCGAGGTTTTATATTTCGGCGTGTCGCCCGCGAAGGTTGCCGGATCGCCCGACGGATCGTTCGGGTTGGGAGTTACTACATTGTTCAAGGTGTAGGTCCATTTGTCGCCATAGTCCTTGAAATCCGAATAGAATACCTTCGCATACAAAAGCGAATTCTCCGATGGTTTGTAGTCAATGCTGCTGGCCGCGCCCCAGCGCGTGCGGTCGTAACGATATTCCCGTAGGTCAATGCTGTCGTAAGTGGGCGTCAGTGTTCCAGGATCGGGTGTCGGCTCAATGTCGTCGATGCCGCGGCCATTGTAATCGTAAGTAAAGTTGCCCAGAACGCCCAGCTTTTTGTGCATATAGCGCTTGCCCGCCGTGATGCCGTATTGGCTGGCATGGCGTCCGTCAATGATGGGCGTGTATCCGCCTTCACCAAAGGCGGAAAGTGTGGGTGTGTCGCCGGCAGTCTTGGTAACAAGATTGACGGAGCCGCCGATGGCGTCGCCATCCTGATTCGCCGATAGCGTCTTGTTGATTTCGACCGATTCCACCAGATCGGCGGGGATCGTATCCAGCTTGACCTGATTCACGGTCGATTCAGGCGATGGCGCCAAGACGCCGTCGATGGTCAAATTGCTCAAGCGCGGCTCCGTGCCGCGAATCTGCACATACTTGCCTTCACCCTCGTCGCGCTCCAGCGTTACGCCCATCAACCGCCCCAGGGCATCGGCCACGTCCGCATTGGGCAGACTCATGATCTGATCATTGGTGATCACATTCAGTATGTTTTCGCTGCTGTTGATGCGATTGATCGCTTCCGCATCGCCGTGCGCGCTGGTTGCCGTGACAAGCACCTGCTGCTCCGTGGACGCAACTTGCATCACGGCATCTAAGCTGGTTGTCTGTCCCGCTGTAATGGTGAGGGACTTGGCGAATGGAGTGAAGCCCACAAACGTGATGCTCACATTGTAAGAGCCGGGCGCAAGGTTGGTGATAATGAACTCACCCTGGTTTCCGGAGACAGTAGTGGTCATGCTGGGTTGCATTTGGATTTGCGCGCCTTGAAGCACCGCGCCAGCTGTATCGGTTACGCGTCCACTCAGCGTTCCCTTGCTGCCCGATTCCATGGCCGCGAGCGGCAAGGTCAGAAGCAGCAGGATAGATAGAAATAGCAAGCGTTTCATATGGTCTCCTTGCACAGCCAGAGATTCCGAACCACAACGCGAGCCCGCGTCTCCGGCTGGCTCTATGCTGGACTCTATTTGGCTTTGTTAAACACCCGTTAACGAAGCGGTAAATTTTCCCTAAGGTTGGCCGAACCATACTTCCTGGATGAATCTGCGATGAATTTTCCGTTTCACACTCATTTTCTATGTACATCGCGCTTAGTCTGAGAGATACGGTACAAATGCGCATTCTCATTATCGAAGACGAACCTCGAATGTCGGAACTCCTCTGCAAGGGACTCTACGAACATGGTTTTACGTTGATGAGCGCCTACGATGGAGAGACAGGATTGCAGATGTCCACAGCACATGAGCTGGACGCAATCGTGCTCGACATTGGCTTGCCAAAAATGGATGGGTATCAACTAATGCATGCCCTGCGGGCGAGTGGATGCAGTACACCGGTACTCATGCTGACCGCGCGCGATACCGAGGATGAGATTATTCGCGGCCTCGACCTGGGAGCGGACGACTACTTGACCAAGCCGTTCTCGTTTCCGGAACTGGTTGCGCGGTTGCAGTCCATCACACGGCGCCATCGCGAGATGGGCGACGGCAGAATCCAAGTCGGCGATCTTGTTCTTGATTCGGCGCGTCGATTGGTAACACTCGCCGATGAGAGCATCGAACTTACGCGCCTTGAATTCCAACTGCTCCTTTGTCTTGTTCGAGCAGCCGGCCAATGCGTTTCCCGGCAGGCCCTGATGGAGTCTCTCTGGGGCGCGGATTCCACGGTAGGGCCAACGGCGCTTAATGTTCTGATGAATGGCCTGCGTGCCAAAATTGACGCTCTGCACAGCATACAACTGATTGTTACCGTGCGGGGCTCCGGCTATCTTTTCAAGCGCTGCGCGGAAACGGAAAGGGAATCGCAATGATTTCTCTGCCCATCCGGGTGCGGCTCACACTCTGGTATTTTGCGATCTTCGCCTCGGCCGCGGTTTTGCTGAACCTGGCCAGTTTGTGGATGCTGCATCGCAGCGTGGATACAGCCGCATATCACGAACTACAAGAGCGGGCTGACGATGTGCGGGAGTTATTGAGCCACGAAGCCCCGGCACGAAGCCTCGATCAGTTGAGTGGTGACTTTGCCACCAACTATGACTTCAGAGATGAGGGAAAGTATTTGCAGGTGCGCGACAGCCAGGACAACTGGATTTATCGCTCCAAGCGCATGATGGCGCAGAACCCCGATCTATCAGCTCCGGATCGTATTCCCAAAGCCGGGCAGATTGCGCAGTTCCAGCAGGGCGTTCATACTGTGCGCATCCTTGCTTACACGGTTGCCGCACAGGGAAAGCTCTATGCGGTGCAGACGGGTATCTCCATGAATAAGTCGATGGCACTGCTGGCCGGCTTCCGCGCCGGACTGCTGCTGCTGACGCCGGTGGTCATTCTGCTGGCGGCTATCGGCGGCCACTTCATGAGCCGCAAGGCGCTTGTGCCGGTGGCTGCGCTGGCCGCCGAAGCGCGCCTCATCAACGACCGCAATCTCGACATCCGCCTGCCCGTCCCCGCCGCCAAAGACGAGATATCTGATCTTTCCCGCACGTTGAACCAGATGCTGGAGCGCATCGACAACGCCTTCGCCAGTGTTCGCACCTTCACAGGCAATGCTTCGCATGAATTGCGTACGCCCATCTCGCTCATGCGCACGGAGATTGAGGTGGCCCTCTATCGTCCGCGCAATGCCGATGAGTATAGCGAAACCCTCGGCCGCCTGCATGGTGAAACTGTGCTTATGTCTAACCTGATAGAGAATCTGCTATCGCTGGCGCGCGCCGATGGAGGCGCTGAGACCATCACTCTTACTCCCATTCAAGTCAATGTGCTTTTCAATCAGATTGGGGAGACATGGAAAAGCGCAATGAACCAGGCAATGCTTGACTTCCGCACGGAGATCCTGTCGGAAGATTTGGTTCTGTTGGGCGACTCGCAAGGCATTCCACGCCTGCTCTCGATTCTGCTCGAGAATGCGAGCAAATACACACCACCGGGAGGTTTGGTCGTCTTGAGCGCCGTAGCCGAGGAGAAGCGCGCCGTTCTCTCCATTCGCGACACCGGCATTGGAATCTCCGCCGAAGACATGCCACGCATCTTCGATCGATTCTACCGCGTTCCGCAAACCAGCGAACGGACCCCACAGGGATCCGGGCTCGGTCTGGCCCTTGCCAAATGGATCGCTGAACGGCACGGAACACAATTGAATGTAGAGAGCCAACCAGGACATGGCAGTTGCTTTTCCTTCTCGCTCGAAAAGGCCGCTCTTGCATCTTCAGTCTACGACGCATCCTGAGCTTCACGCCTATCTCCAGGAGAAGAATTGGCGTCGACTTCCTCCCGTGCTTTTTAACCAGCAATGCGGAGATCCAGCGAGAGAGGAACACTGGGTCATTGCCAACCTTGTGGGCAAAGGCGGTCACATACGAACAATTCCAGTTCCGGATTTGGTAAAAGCTGACATTGATGTCTGGATCGGAGCTTCTAAGATTTCGACCGGCATACTCCTTCGCTCGACCAACAAGACCGGCAAAGTCTGGGAACCGGCTTCAACCCCAAGGTGATTTGGAGCGTTGTGAAGCAGATAACAAAGGGCTGCAGAATCCCTTCTCCAACCCCGCACGATCCACGACGGATCTGCGCCCGGTTGTGCCACCAAGATGACGAAGATCTGGAGCAGATTCAGTTTCCGCTCGAACACGTTTCTGTGCAAACAACGGAACACAACCTTGGCCGCAAACAACGATTTCGAAACGCGGTCAATGACCGAATTGGCTTGGAGCCAAACTCGGCGGGAACACCGTAGATCCCGCCCCACTCCCCGACTTGAAAAGCACTCTTCCGGCGACATTTATTGTTCACAACAGATTCCGCGCAAAAGGCAGGACCTTCATCAAATGTTAGTTACATGCCAGTGTCAGGATTACTCCCGTAAACGCCGCAGGATCCGGGAGCTTCCTCGGCTCCTAGCGCAGAGACAAAGCGTAAAGTTTGAGTCGCGCTGCCTATTTCTGGTCGGTAATGATCAATGAAAGTCGTGCGATATGGTAACGGCTGCAGTAAGTTCGAGCGGCCGGATGTAGTTAGCTTTGATGTGGACGACGCCGTCGTTGCTCTGCAACTGGCCGTGGATCAGCAGAAAGCGGAAGCGGGTGACGGTGAGGCGCTCGCGCTCGAATAGGCCGGGCGTAAGGCTTTGGGTAATTCTTGGGTGAAATGGTGTGGAGCTCTGGCAGGGGGTGCCAATCTAAACCATTAATTATAAAAGAATTAAATGGTAGGCACGACTGGATTCGAACCAGCGACCTCTTCCGTGTCAAGGAAGCGCTCTAACCAACTGAGCTACGCGCCTTTAATTGCACTTCAGACAGTCTATCAGGAACGGGGCGGCAAGAAAAGTTGGGCGACCGCACCCGCGATGCTGTACCATCGTTTCTATCATTTCTTAGTCGCCATGAAAGAAGTTGCCTGCGAACCATTGAACCGATATCGCACAGCGCCCAACCTGCTCACGCTGTTACGCATCTGCCTGGCTCCGTTTCTGGTGGCCACTGTTCTGGACAACCACTTTGCGCTGGGTTTTTGTCTCTTTGTGGCCGCGGGGCTGACCGACGCGCTGGATGGCCTGTTGGCGCGCCTGCTCAAGCAGCGTTCGCAACTGGGCGAATACCTTGATCCGGTAGCCGATAAACTGCTGCTAAGCACACTGTTTTTGGTGTTTACCTACAAGGGGCTGATTCCCATGCTGGTGACAGCACTAGTCTTCGGCAGGGATGTGGGGATTCTTGTGGTTGCGGCCATCCTGTATGCCGCAGTAGGACGGCGCGACTTCAGCCCGAGCCTGATTGGCAAGGCCAATACCCTGGCCCAAGTGGCAGCGGTTGCAGCCGTGCTGGCGCAACAAGCTCTGCTGCAAAACTTGCTATGGCAGCAGCCAGTGGCGGTTTACAGCGTAAAGGTCTTCCGGCTGGTAGCTCTCGACGCTACGATCGGACTGACCATTGCATCGGGACTGCATTACGCCTGGGTCGCAGCCAGACGCGTGGGCGCCCAGGCCGCAAACAGCCGCGGCACTCGCTAACGATGCTTGACAGCAATGCATCAGTTGTCGTCTGAAGCTTCTGTCCAGTCGGCGGTTTCTTCAATCTCCATATCGCGAAACTCATCGGAGTCAAAGACATCGCCACAGTCCAGACACTCGACAAACTCACTGTCTTCGTGCCGGGAAACGATGCGTACCTTGGGATGTTTACAAACGGTTGCCATTAGTCCTAGTGTCGGTGAAACAAAGTACTCTTTTCGCAAATTGTATCGGCATTTCCTTCTTTTTCAAACAGAAATTCTTGAATTAGCCTATTCTCGTTCCATTTTTCGGCAGACGATTCAGTTCAGGATCATTTCAGAATGATTTCGAAGAGGGCTTGTAATTCCGACAGAAACAGTCGTATACTGAATACGGACTGAAGCAGTCGTATATTGATATGTTGAAGCTGACCAAAAAAGCGGATTACGGGTTGATGGCGCTCAAGTACCTGGCCGAGCACCCGGAGAAGTCCGCGTTGAGCGCAAAAGACGTGGCGGACGCCTATGGGATTCCGGCGCAACTTCTGGCCAAGATCCTGCAACAGCTGACCAAATCCGGCCTTCTGCGCTCCCAGGCCGGCATGAACGGCGGCTACGCGCTGGCGCGGGAGGCGCGTGAGATCTCTGCCTACGAAGTGATTCTGGCGGTCGACGGGCCGTTTTTTATCACCTCGTGCACGAAGGGCAAGACTGGCTGCGAATTGACCACGAATTGCACGATCAAGGAGCCGCTGGCGCGGGTCAACGAGACCATTGCAGGGGTTTTGAGGAGCATTAGCATTCAGGATTTGGCGGAGCACGAACAGCCGGGACGGGCGTTTGCGGCGGCTGAATTGGTTGCATTGAAGCTGTAACAAGAGCTTTTCCCCCAGGCGCTGCATAGAATGTCAGAGCGCTATTGGGAGATCAATGAGGATGGAGACGAAAATGAGCACAGTTGCCAGCCAAGTAGAAGTGCCAAAAGGCGTAAGCCTTCCGATTTATATGGACAACCACGCCACCACCCCGCTTGATCCGCGGGTGCTGGAGGCGATGATGCCAACTTTGACCACCAAATTTGGCAACGCGGCCAGCCGCAACCATTCCTTTGGCTGGGAGGCTGAACAGGCCGTGGAAGCCGCTCGCGAGCAGATTGCGGGGCTGATCGGCGCGACGGCCAAGGAGATTATCTTCACGTCTGGCGCCACGGAAAGCGACAACCTGGCTTTGAAGGGCATTGCGGAAATGTACCGCGAGCGCGGCAATCACATTATCACGCAGGTGACCGAGCACAAGGCGATTCTGGACACCTGCAAACGGCTGGAGAAGAACGGCTATCGCGTGACTTATCTGCCAGTCCAGGCCGATGGTCTGATCGATCTGGACGATCTGCGTCGGGCCATCGACGAGAAGACTATTCTGGTTTCGATTATGGCGGCGAATAATGAAATAGGAGTACTGCAACCGATTGCAGAAATCGGCAAGCTCTGCCATGAACGCGGCGTGCTCTTCCACACGGACGCGGTGCAGGCGGTGGGCAAGGTTCCCGTCGACGTGATCGCCGATAATATTGACGTGCTATCGATCTCTGGACATAAAATATACGGCCCAAAGGGCGTGGGCGCTCTCTACGTGCGCCGGCGCAATCCTCGCGTGCAGATTGCGGCGCAGATTGACGGCGGCGGGCACGAACGCGGCATGAGATCCGGCACATTGAACGTCCCAGGCATCGTCGGACTAGGGAAGGCCTGCGAGATTGCCCAGGCAGAGATGCAGGAAGAGGGTCTTCGTCTGCAAGGGCTGCGCGACAGGCTCAAGAACAAGCTGGAATCGGCGCTTGACTACGTTCACGTGAACGGCTCAATGGAGCATCGGCTGCCGGGCAACCTGAACATGAGTTTTGTTTACGTCGAAGGCGAGTCTCTGCTGATGGGCATCAAAGACATTGCAGTATCGAGCGGCTCGGCCTGCACCTCGGCGACGCTGGAGCCATCGTATGTGCTGAAGGCATTGGGCCTCGGCGACGATGTAGCGCACAGCTCGATTCGCTTTGGACTGGGCCGCTTCAACACCCAGGCCGAAGTGGATTACGTCGCCGACAAGGTCATTGACGTAGTAAAGCACCTGCGCAAGCTTTCGCCGCTTTACGAGATGGTGCAAGATGGCATCGACTTGACCAAGATCCAATGGGCGGCGCATTAACCACCTGCGGTGGGGCAGATGCTCGCTACCCGCTCGCAAAGGCTTTTCTGTTTTCTCATCGATCGGCAAGCTAAAACCGCGGCTTCCCCCCGCAAAAAGGAGCAACAACATGGCATACAGTGACAAGGTGATTGACCACTACAACAACCCGCGCAATGTGGGCCAACTGGACAAGGCATCGACGGAAGTCGGCACTGGTCTGGTGGGTGCGCCGGAGTGCGGCGACGTGATGCGGCTGCAAATTCGCGTCAATCCTGAAACCCAGGTGATCGAAGAGGCGAAGTTCAAGACCTTCGGCTGCGGCTCGGCGATTGCGAGTTCTTCACTGGCGACCGAATGGATCAAGGGCCGAACCGTCAACGACGCGCTCGGAATCAAGAACACCGACATTGTGAAGGAACTCTCGCTGCCGCCGGTCAAGATTCACTGTTCAGTGCTGGCAGAAGATGCGATTCGCGCGGCCATTGGCGACTGGAAGAAGAAGAACGGCAACGCGGCGAAGCCCGCCGAGGCCGAGGCTGTTGCGGTAGCGCGGTAAGGGAAAGGCAATTATGTCGAACACAGTGACCATCGGTAAACAACCGGAAGCCTTCACGGTTGCGCCGCAGCCTGAATCAACCCAGGCGCCTAAGGCGAAGCCGGACGCGCCACAGGGATTGCAAGTTACGGACAAGGCCGTCAAGCACATTCGTTTGGCGATGGCCAAGGAAGGCATCTCGCCCACAGAGGGCGGACTGCGCCTGGGCGTAATGGGCGGCGGCTGCTCGGGGCTTTCTTACTCGATCAAATTTGATACGCAGCCCCGAGAGCGCGACCGCATTTATGAATTTGACGGCGTGCGCGTCTTTGTCGATCCGAAATCATTTTTATATCTGCACGGCATGACCCTGGACTACGAAGAGACGCTTATGCGCCAGGGATTCAACTTCATCAACCCGAACTCGACGCGCACCTGCGGTTGTGGTTCGTCGTTTTCTTGAAAGACAGTAAGAGTGCAATCATGTTCAAGGTTCTCGATTCCGCAGTACCAATAGCCTGTTGGTCGTGCTCGATTGGCCACAACGACTCGACGCTTTTTTGCCCGCATTGCAGCAAGATTCAGCCTCCTCCCGGCGGCGATTATTATTCCGTTTTTGGACTGGAACCGAAGCTCAACCTGGATATGCCCGCGCTGGAGCGCGAGTTTCATCGCTTGAGCCGCCGGCTCCATCCAGACCGTTTTGCGCGAGCCGGGGAAAACGAAAAGCAATGGAGCCTGGCCGACACGGCACTGCTCAACGACGCTTATCGCACCCTCAAAGATCCATTGCGCCGCACCGGATACCTGCTGAAGCTGCTGGGCGCGAGGTTGGATTCCGACCACGAAAGCAGAGAACAAAAAGACGCGCGCGTGCCGGCTGATCTTCTCGAAGAGGTCTTTGAATTGAATATGCTGATCGAAGAGATGCGTGCGGCGCGCAACGCCGGCGAAACAGACGCGGCGCTCGAAGCCAACCTTGCCAAAGCCAAGAAGAATATCAGCGGCATGCTGGGCGCTGTGGATGAAGAGCTGCGCACGGAGTGGAACGTGTGGGATGCAGGCGATGCCGGCACGCGGCAATTTTCGCAAGTGAAGATGGTTGCCCTGCTTGACAGGCGGCGTTACCTCAGCAATCTGGTCCGCGACGTGAACGAAGTTTTGGGAGCATAGAAAGAGAAAGATGACGGAAGGACGCATAGTCGGAATTGACCTTGGAACCACGAACTCCCTGGTCGCAACGATGGAAGGCGACGCGCCGATGGTGATTCCCGGCGTGGACGGCTCTAACCTTGTGCCGTCGGTGGTGGCGCTCGACCCGATCGCCGCAACCGGCGGACGGCCCACGGTTACAGTGGGCAACAGCGCTCGCAAGGCTCTTATTCAAACGCCGGAAAGGGTTATTTACTCCGTCAAGCGCTTGATGGGCCGCAGTATGGAAGAAATACAGGAGGAGTTGAAGCTCTTTCCCTTTCATCTGGCCAAGGATTTGGAGGCGGGAGAAGTTCCTCGGATTCAACTGGGCGAGCTGCGCTTTACGCCGCCGGAGATTTCGGCCTACATTCTGCGCCAGCTCAAGCGCAACGCCGAGCGATTTTTCGGCTCGCCGGTGACACAGGCGGTCATCACCGTTCCGGCTTACTTCAACGATGCGCAGCGCCAAGCCACGAAGGACGCGGGGCGCATGGCCGGACTTGAGGTACTTCGTCTGGTGAATGAGCCGACTGCGGCAGCGCTGGCCTATGGCCTCGATCGCGCCAAAGAGGGCACGATTGCGGTTTACGATTTGGGCGGCGGGACGTTTGATATTTCGATTCTCAAACTGCACGACGGCATCTTCGAGGTACAGTCCACCAACGGTGACACGCATCTGGGCGGCGACGACATTGACAATTTGCTGCTGGCGATCGCGCTCAACGAGATTCACGCCGAGCACGGCGTGGATTTACGGCTGCATCCGGGTGCTGTCCAAGCCGTGCGCAAGGCCGCCATCGAGGCCAAAATTCAGCTCTCAACCGAGCCGGCTGCGCAGTTTGACATCGAGTTACCCAACGGTGATCGCTACCAAAGGGAGATTCCCCGCGCGGTCTTCGAGATGTTGATCGAGCCGGTGCTCAAGCGCACGGCTGGGCCCTGCAAGCAGGCGCTCACCGACGCCGGCATCACGCCCGAGCAGATCGACGAAGTAGTGCTGGTTGGCGGCTCCACGAGGATTCCCGCGGTGCGCCAGCTTGTGGACCAACTCTTTCATCTGAGCGCGCGCGGCAAGAAACCGCACACCGAATTGAACCCCGATGAAGTGGTGGCGCTGGGCGCGGCGGTGCAGGCTGACATTCTGGCCGGCGCATCGAAATCTACTGAAGAAATGCTGCTGCTGGATGTGACGCCGCTCTCCCTGGGCATCGAAGCGCTGGGCGGAACAGTGGCGCGGATCATCCAGAGGAACTCAACGATTCCGGCTTCGGCCACCGAGCACTTTACAACTGGAGTCGACGGCCAGACCAACGTCGCCATTCACGTGGTGCAGGGCGAGAGAGAACTTGCCGCCGACTGCCGGTCATTGGCACGGTTCGACTTGAAGGGAATTCCGCCTATGAGCGCTGGATTGCCGCGCATCGAAGTGAAGTTTCTCATCGACGCCGACGGCATTCTGCACGTCACTGCGCTCGAGCAGCGCAGCGGAAAAGCCGCGCAGATTGAAGTGAAGCCGACTTATGGATTGACAGACGAGCAGGTCGAGAGCATGATTCTGGACTCCTTTGATAACGCCGAGGCGGACTTTGCCAAACGCCTGCTGATTGAGGCGCGCAGCGAGGCAGAGACGATTCTCTCGGCGGTCGAGCGTGCGCCGCAGAGTCCCGCATGGGCGCTGCTGCGCGGCGAGGAGCAGGCAGCCATCACCGAGGCGCACGACCGGCTTACGGTCATCCGGCACGGCGAGGACGCGGCTGCCATCCGCGAGGCGACACTGGCGCTCGATCAGGCCACGCGCCGCTTTGCCGAACTGATGATGGATGCGGCCATCTCCGGCGTACTCAGCGGCAAGACGATGAACGCGGCCGGCGAGGAGCTGGCCGAGGCCGTCACCGCGCCCCATGCCATGGCCGCGGCAGAGTTCAAGTGAAGCGGAGTAGGCAAGTTTGCGGAGTGAGCACGGAAGGACAGATCGAATGAGCGACGCAACCGGAAAAAACATCCCCGCCGACAAACTCGTGCGCGTTACGTTTTTGCCCGAGGACCGCACGGTGGAGTTCGAGCTTGGCACACTGCCCTATGAGCATCACGGCAAGCCGATGTCGTTTCTTGATGTGGCGGAGAACAACGGTATTTTTCTCGATCACGCCTGCGGAGGCGTCTGCGCTTGCTCGACTTGCCACGTGCTCATCAAGGCAGGCGAAAGCGGCCTGACTGCAGCCGACGACGATGAGCTGGACCGGCTCGAGATGGCTGCCGACCAACAGTTGAATTCGCGGCTGGGCTGCCAGGCCGTTATCACCCGCCCCGGCGAATACGTGGTGGAGATTCCCAGTTGGAATCGCAACTACGTGACCGAGGGCAAGCCGCCGACACTGGCGGAAGAGAAGTAGGAGTCGCACTTATGCCGCGTGAGCTTCACTGGACCGACGCCGAGGAAATAGGCATTCAACTGCAAGAGAAGTTCCCTGCCCTCGATCCACTGACGGTGCGCTTCACCGATCTGCGCCGCTATGTGGCCGAGCTTGATGGTTTTGCCGATGATCCGGCCAAGTCGAATGAGTCGCGACTGGAAGCGATTCAAATGGCCTGGCACGAGGAGTTCGAGGACGCGCAGGGATAGATAAGGCGTGGTTAGTGCCACTCATACTGATCGCGTTCACTCCACCCAAAGGCGCCTTCGAAGTGGACGAACTTCTTTTCCTGGCCCGGCACAAGGTAGACACTGAGCACGTCGAAGCGCACCGGCGGCGCGGTCTCCTGGGACAACTGGCGCACATAGGCGCGAGCCAGCCGGCGGAGGGTATTGCGCTTGTGCTCATCTACGGCGATCTCGGCCGGAGCGATGTCGTGGGCGGTGCGGGTCTTCACTTCAACAAAACAGAGCATCGGCCCCTGCCATGCGATCAGGTCTACATCGCCGGGCAGCTCGCCCGCCGACCAACGCCGCGCCACCAGGGTGTAGCCCTTGCGGCGCAGAAAGAAGAAAGCCGCCGTCTCGCCGTCGATGCCGGTGGCCAGGTGAGCCGGTAACTCGTCCGGTCGCTTGCTGCGGCGAGCCGCCTTTACCAGGCCAGCCAGCACACGCTCCTCGCAACCGATCCGCATCTTTTCCAAGCGTCCCATGAAAATCCATTCTCTACCGGTTGAGCAGGAGGCGCAACTAAAGCTGTTCATCTCAAAGTGGAACGGCTAGTTCGCATCCGGGAAACCAGCGCAGATTTCATCGTATTACTCATACCTGTTCTCACGCGAAATAGGCGAAACTGGAGGCATTAGGCAAAGGAAAACTCGGATATGTCGCATAGCCTGCTTGGCGGTTTGTATTCACAACACAGCACACTGAAGATGCCTGTTTCGATGGGAATCGGTGCGCTACCTGAGGCCCGCGCTGAGGCAGAGATCAATCGCAGCTTTGAATATGCTCTGGAAGCGCTGCCGGTGAACGCGATGTTTTGCGATCGGGATCTAATTCTGCGCTATCTCAACCGTGCTTCGCGACGGACGCTGCTCACCTTGCAAGAGCACCTGCCGGTGCCGGTAAGCGAGATGGTGGGCAAGCCGATCCACATCTTTCACAAGAACACGGCGAAGATCGATCGCATCCTTGGCTCGAAGAATTTTCGCGGTGCGCATCAGCTTTCTCACAAGGCAACCATCGCTCTGGGTCCAGTGATGCTCGACTTGGAAGCCGCGCCGATGATTGGCGAACGCGGAGAGTATATGGGCGCGTGTGTTGTCTGGGGCATCAGCACGCAAGGCGCGCTGGAAGCCGTCCGGGCCGCGCAAGAGGCGCAGCGCAACGACATCGAGCATTTGAACGGCAACCTGCAGATGGTGGCCACGGCTACACACGAAATTGAATCGAGCATCGCCGAGATTGCGCGGAACGCAGTGGACGTTTCGCAGGCGGCGGAGAAGTCGCGCACCGCAGGCGCGGAGAGTAAGACGGCCATCGAGAGTCTGCGGATATCGAGCAGCGGCGTAGCCAAAGTAGCGAGGCTGATTGCCTCAATCGCCACACAAACCAGTGTGCTGGCGCTGAATGCGAACATTGAGGCGGCCCGCGCGGGGGTACATGGCAAGGGTTTCGCCGTGGTAGCCAGCGAAGTGAGAAAGCTGGCCGAACAGACGGCCAACGCCACGGCCGAGATCCAGTCCAAGGTGACCGCCATCGGCGTGGATGTTGCTACCGCCATGGGAGCAATCAGCCAGATATCCAGTCAAACGGAAGAGCTTTCGGGGTTATCGCAGCAGATGGCCGCCGCAGCCGAGGAGCAGCATTTGGCCACGCAGGAGATGGCGCGGAACCTGGAACGGGCCGCGCATCGGACATCGGAGATTGCCAATAAGCGCATCAAAGACGTTGTGTAGTAACAAAAGATGGCGCCAAAGTCAGGCTACTGCGCAATTGAGATGGCGCTGACAAAGCGGGGAGAAAATCGGTAACCTTTCTGGCCTGAGATTTCACCGGTTCGGCTGAGGAGTTGAACTTAGAAGCTGAAGGCGAGGCCGGCGCGGAAGCTGCGCTGCTGCTGGGCGAAGATCACGAGGGATCCGTCGCTCAACAGATAGGGGCGATAGCCCTGGGCTAGCAGGTTGCGCAAATCGAGCAACGCCTCAAAACCCTGGCAACGAAGGTGAATGGGCTGGCGAAGGTGCAGATTCAGATAAGGAGCAGCAGCGTCCACGGCAAAGGGAGCGACCTGCGTGACGGTATCTTCGGGCTGCCAGCGGTAGCTAGCCCGCCAACGAGTTCCCGTTCCGTCGAGTATGCCAGAGAGCGAAAGTGAGTAGGTTTGGGCGCGACGGGGATGTGTGCCGGCCAACACCTGAGCCAGAGATATGGAGCGAAGGGGGGAAGAGAGGATCAGTGCGTCGCCGTTGGCGTAACTGAAGCGAATGTGATTGCCGCCAGGCAGTCGATGCTCAAAGGAGGCGGCTACTCCTGTGGAGGTGAACTCAGGACCAGTAACATGGAGCAGGCCGTTTGAGGAATCGAGAAGCACCGCACCGACTTCGGGATCGCCATCGATGAAGTGGCTCATCGCCTCGATGACCGGGTTGTCGATGCGGTCAGAGAAGACCAGCACGGCAACGCCGGAAAGATCCGTGCTCCGCTCCCAGCCGAGTTCCTGGTGGTTGCCGTGCTCGATGGCCAACTCGCCATTGCGGGCGGAAAGCGCGGGTAGCCAGGCCTGGGCTTCAGTGTCTTGGGAATTCGGCGAGCCAGGCAGTGCCGAAGTGAAGCGATAGCGTAGGGCAGAATTGCCTTTCCGCCAGCTAAGCGAGGCAAATGGCAGAACGGCGGCAACGGTCTCCGGTGCATCACCGGAGAGCCGTGCAAGCACTTGGCCGGAACCTGCTTCGGCCTCGAACTCGTCCCCAAGATTGATTGTCTCCCAATTTTGGACGGCAGCCTCGACCAGCCCCTCGGCGCCAGCAGCGTCCATCTCCGGGTGAAGCGCGACGGCAGCCACGGACTGCACGGAGCCGGCAAAGCCCAAATCCTGACGGAAGCCGAGCATGGATTCCATGCTGGCATCGGTTCCGGGCGCAAAATCAACGCTGGCTAGCAGCTCGCGGCTGTTTGTAGGCGTCTGCTCAACTACGGAAGAGAGGCGCTCGCCGCTTTCACCGAAGGCGCCGTACTCTCCGGTTGCCACCAAGCGGGCTTTGAGACGGGGGTGCGCACCCGTGCCGTCTGAAACAACCACCAGCGGTCCATCCTCCAGCCAGCGTAGCAGGGGGCGATTGGCGGCCGATTTGAGGGTCCAGGCCCAGTCATCCTTCTGAGCGTCGCCTGCTCGTGGCTGAGCTGGTAACCAATGCATTGCCTCATAAAGAGTGCTGAGCGTAAGGTTGACGATGGTGTTGGCGCGGACGTGAAGGTTTTCGCGCAGGGAAGGCAGAAACCAAGCGCCGATAGCCTTGACCGCGTAGCGGCCGGGCAGAACAGAGGCGATGGTGAAGCGGCCGTTGGCGTCAGTGTAGACGCTGGCGATGACGGTGAGATCGGGGCGCAGCAACTGCACTTGGGCGTCAATCTGTGGCACACCGGCCGAGTCGCACACCACACCTGATACCGAGCCAAGGACGACTCCGCTGGCCCTGCTGCCGCCAAAAGCAATCAGCAGGACGAAAACAACGAGATGGAGCCTGCGTGTCATCAAATTAGCAAATGACCTAAAGGCGCCCCTGGCATGTATCCACAATTCGAAGCCGCGCGGGCTTTCGGATCTGATGCCCGATAGCCCCGTTGCACGGTGTAATTACTATTCCACGACAAAAGGCGCCGATTGCGCAATCTCTTGTTTGCTGATTGCGTCATTTATTTTGATCGTCACCTTGTACTTTCCTGGTTCCAAACCCGCGATGGACAGGGATTTCTCCACTGTCATCTGGTCGCTATGAGCGCCTAAGTCCTTTGAATCCATTTGTTTTTCAAAAACCACTGTATCCGAGGCCGGCGTGCTGGCGGTGGCGGCGACAGTTTTGCTGACCTGGTAGGTCACAGTGGCCGAACTGCTCTTGGTGGCTTCGTCAATACCCAGGTTGTAGACCTGCATCCAGAAGTTAAGTTGCTGACTGCGCTTGAACTTGACCGGAGCAGACGGGTTGGGGGAGCTCACACGAGGCCGGACGTAGGTGTTGCCGAGAACGAAGTTGCCGCCGCCGATTTCATGCGAGGATACCGTGTACATCTGGTCGGCCAGGATCAGCGAAGAGGTGGCCACCTTCTCGTCGTGATAGGCGGGCACTTCAAGGCTGCGGCCGTAGTAGCCCATGTGGTCCGGGTTATTCACGTCCTTGATGGCAATGTCGAGGCGATAATGATCGGGCGGCAGGGGCAACGCCTTCCAGTAAACCGAAAGTTGGTCGAGGCTCTTTTCCAGCAGCTCAGCCGGCTCTTCGACCTGGACCGTATCCTCAAAGGTCTGCACCGTCTTATGGGTGATGGTTGTGACCTTGCCCAAGACGTTCACCACGCCCTTGGAGACGCCTTCCTTGGTGACAAAGGTGATGTCGCGATTCCTCAGTTGCAGCGTGATCGGGACCAGAACCATGTTATCGGTCACTTTGACGTAATCGGTGCGAACATCGAAGGGGAAAACCGGGCCGGAAAGCAGTTTGTGCTCAGAGATGAAACTTTCCAGATCCGCGAACTTGATGGGCGGCGGAGCAAAGATTTTGGCGGCAAGCTCGAGGCGATCAAATTGCTTGGCTTGAGATGGCGTGGAGTTGGTGGGTCCGAGGCCCAGGCGTTCAATGCCTTGCGTATCGCGATCCTGCCTCTTGCCGCTACCCAATCTTTCCCAGTCTGTTTTGCCGAGGGTGGGCGAATGCTGCAGAGCGTCCTTTTCGCCGCGATCAATGGTGAAATGGTAGTCGCCGCACTGGCAAGTATCCACAAACTCGAGTTGGACGTCATCGCCAATGCCCTCAAGGTGGCGATAGTGCCAAATCTCGAATGGGTAGGTGACGGTATCGCCGCCACCTTCTTCAAACGGCCGGTGGTATGTACCGCCGGATGGGTGATCATCAATCGTGTCGGCCGGGCCGTAAGCGATGTAGATGTGGCCGCGGTCGGTTCTCCAACCAGCCCGGCCGGCGGCAAAGTGCTCGTTGGCGTATGCAATGCGCCGGTAGTGTTCTTCGCGGAACTCATTCTCCGGTGAATCGGGCGAGGGATTGCGGCGCAACCAGAAGTTCTCGATGAAGGCCTCGCGTTCCTCGTCATTCGAGAGATTCTTGAAAGCGGCGCGCTCCTCGTCGGAGATGATGTACGCCACATCCTGTTCCAGCCAGGTCTTGTAGGCGTGACTTATCTCTTGCTTGACGGCCTTCTGGGCGGTGAACTTTTCTTTGTCGGTGCGCTCGCGCTTGAGTGGGTCCGGTTCCTGATTCTGGCTGCCGGCGGGTTGCGTCAGAGCCGGGGAGCTGTTCGTCTGCTGGGCACGGATGCCAGGGGCGGGGGCTAAAACCAGTCCGCAACCGAGTGCGGCGAAGAGAAGGGCTGAACCGTTGAGCGTCATGTGTCTTGAAAACTCCTGCGATTCTTTATTCTACGGGTCCAGAAAGGGCTGAGCAAGATTTCCACGGGAGCTATCTGCATTATGGACGCGGAAAGACGGACAATGGAAGCAGCATAGGGGGTGTAAGGCGCTGAATTGCGCCGGAGAAAGGGTTGTTGAGACTAGCTGGGCCGTTCTCCCGTCCAAGAAACAAGCGCGTATTTTCCAGATATGTACTGGAGTGTGCCTCATCTGCTTCGCGGAATTGCTCATTTAGCTTTAGCGCGCCGCTTGCCGCAACCCCGGGTGCGCCGGAAACAGGGTTTTGCAGCCCGTGGAACCGTAGGGGCCGCAATTGCGTACACTAAATTCGAAGATCCTTGGAGCACGCACATCGCATGAAGAAGATCATTCTGATTATTCTCGCCGTTCTAGTCGTTGCAGGACTTGTGGCTTTTTTCATTTACAGGCAGCAGTCCGGCTACACGAAGGTTCTGACCGCCAAGATTGTGCGGCAGGATCTGGCCACGGTAGTCAGCGGCACTGGCCAGATCAAGCCCAAGACCTATGCCAATCTGGGCGCCACCGCCATGGGCCGCGTCACCCACCTTTTTGTGAAGGAAGGCGACACGGTGAAGAAGGGCCAGACGGTGGCCACGATCGAGAACGTGCAGCAGGAAGCCGGAGTCGCAGGCCAGAAGGCAGCAATTGCCGCAGCCAGGACCGATATCGCCTCCTATATTGCAGCGGAGAAGACGCAGGAGGCCAACGTCGAGCACGCCAAAGCTGATCTTGAGCAGAAGCGTCTTGACTGGGAGCGCGCCCAGGGACTCTATAAGGCCGGCATTTTGGCCAAACAGGACTACGACGCAAAGAAGGCAGCTTACGACACGGACGTCGCATCCGTGGCCCAAGCCGTAGCGCAACTGAACCAGGCCAAGGCGCAGACCGATTCGGCGCGCGGGCACCTTGGAACCCAGGTAGCCACCCTTCGCTCCAACCAGAATTTGCTCGACCTGACCAAGGCTGTCGCGCCCTTTGACGGCATCGTGACCAACGAGCCAGTCCGTGAGGGCGAGACCGTGGTAGAGGGCATCCAAAACACGCAAGGTTCGACCTTTATGACCCTGGCCGATATGAGCGTGGTCACCTCCGAAGTGAAGGTAGACGAGACTGACATCGTCAACATTCGCATCGGCCAGGAGGCCGAAGTGACCGTGGACGCCCTGCCTGGCAAGGTTTTCAAGGGCCACGTGACCCTGGCGGGCGATCAGGCACTATTGCGCTCCACGGGAATGGCCACCTTGCAGTCCACCACGGGCACCGAGGAGGCCAAAGACTTCAAGGTGATTGTGACGCTGGACGCGCCCACGAGCGACCTGCGGCCCGGACTCAGCTCGACCGCCAAGATCACCACGGCGTCGAAGGCCAATGCGCTTTCGCTGCCCATCCAGGCGCTGACCATTCACAACCCCGAAAGTGACAAGGATAAATCCAAGAACGGAGTGTCGGCGGCTTCCTCTTCATCCACTGCTGGCGGGGCCAAAAGCGCGCCGCAACAGGGCGTCTACGTGGTGGAGAAGGATAAGAACGGCAAGCTGCGGGTCCAGTTCAAGCCCGTCACCACCGGCATCACCGGGGCCACCGATATTGAGGTACTCAGCGGCCTGAAAGAAGGCGATGAGATTGTGATTGGCCCCTACAAGACACTGCGCGGCCTTAAAAACAACGCGCTGGTCAAGCGAGATACGGCGAAGCCAATTGTGGCGACGTCGAGCGGAAACTCGTAAGCATCGCCGGGTCACTCAACAATGGCATGCCCGTCGTGTGCATTAATAGATACAGGCAAAGGATGAGATACGGATGGCTTTGAACGGAATTAGTACCGGAGATGATGTGCAACAGACGGAAGGGCCCAGAGGCGACGTGATCGTCGTCGAAGATCTGTGGCGCACCTACGATATGGGTTCCGAGCAGCAGGTGCAGGCGCTGCGCGGCGTCAGCCTGCGCATCAAGCACAACGAATATGTCGCCATCATGGGACCGTCCGGTTCGGGAAAGTCCACACTTATGAATCTGATCGGCTGCCTTGATACGCCCTCAAAAGGCAAATACTGGCTCAACGGCCAGCTGGTCAGCGAGTTGGACGATGACCAGCTGGCGCGCATTCGCAACAAGGAGATCGGTTTTGTCTTTCAAACCTTCAATCTTCTGTCGCGGGCCACGTCGCTGCACAACGTGGAGCTTCCGCTGATTTATAACGGCACGCCGGCCGCAAAGCGCCTTGAGCGGGCCAAGGAATCGCTGAAGAACGTGGGTCTTGAATCGCGTATGTACCACAAGCCGAATGAACTCTCCGGCGGGCAGCGGCAGCGCGTTGCCGTGGCGCGGGCGCTGGTCAACAGCCCCTCGATCATCCTGGCCGACGAACCAACCGGCAACCTTGACTCGAAGACCGGCGAGGAGATCATGGCACTCTTTGATACCTTGCACGCCAATGGCAACACCATCGTCCTGGTGACCCACGAGCCGGACATTGCCGATTATGCTCATCGCGTGGTGCATATTCGCGACGGCCAGATATTCTCCGATGAGCCTTCCAAGCGCTTCCGCTGAGAGCGGATCTAACTTAACTTTTGAACATCGCCGAACCGGGAAGACGCAGAGTCTTTCCGGTTCATGTTTTTTTACCATTCGCCGATGAAACCTCTGTCGGCCTAGTGATCGTGATTTGGGCTATGGAGGCGAGGCACGTTGAGAACCATGTACAGCGCCGCTCAGTACCAGTCTTCAGCCTCCGGGTTGACCTTAGTCGAAGTGGAATCGCCTGCGGAAGCGCAGCCGGTTGGGGTGAGCGCGGCGTGGCGCAAACTGTTGATGCAGGCTGACATGGCCGCTCCCCATGTACAGTTGGCGACCATCGAAGGCGAGCACGGCGTGGGCAAGCATACGCTAGCACGCTATCTCTTCAGCCGCTCACCACTGGCAGGCACAACATTTTTGCAGAGGGATGCGCGCGAATGGCTGGTGACGGACGCCGATCCGGCGACTCTATCGGGTTTCACCTATTTGGATCGGGTGGATTTGCTGGCGCCTCCGGGGCAAGGTCTTCTACTGAGTGTGCTCAAGGCGATCCAAGATCGTCCGCCGGGCCGCTTTGTGCTGCTGGCCTCCTCGCAGACATCGCTGCGGCAGATGGCCGCTCAGGGTATGTTGCTGCCTGACCTGGCCTTTCGGCTCACCGCCGTTCGCTTCGCCATTCCCCCGCTGCGCCAGCGGAGGGAAGACATCGCCGTGCTGGCCCAGGCTTTGCTGGAGCGTATCTGCCACCGCTATCAGCAACGTCCCATGCTGATGGGGCCGGGCACACTGGCTCAACTCTTGCAGCACAGTTGGCCGGGAAATGTGCGCGAGATGGCGGCGGTGCTGGAGACCGCACTGCTGGAAGCCGCGAACGGCATCATCCGACCCGATGATTTAGCCCTGTCCACCGGCCTGGATCTTCCGCAGCAGGAAGTGCAGTCGGCGACACGAACTGGCAGCCTAAATCTGGACGAAGTCATTCAACATCACGTGCAATACGTTCTTGACCTCAACCGGGGCAACAAGCTACGTGCCGCCCGCCAACTCGGCATCAGCCGCTCTACTCTTTACCGCATCCTGGGCAACGAAAATCTCCTCGATCAATGACCTTGTGCCAAGGGAAGATCCGGATTACGGGTTTACCCCAAAGCGCAGATGGAAGAAGCGTTTCAGCTCCGGGGAAAACTCCTGCAGCATATGTTCTGCGCCCAGGATACCAACCTCGATGTGGCCGGATTGCACGCCCTGAACCAGCGGACTATAGTGTCGCGGATACCACATCGCTTCGATCATCGAGCTGCCATATGCGCCAGAGAGTTGCGGCACATCCAGCGTCTCGCGGCCGTTGCGGCGATAGGTGAGCAAGGTCATCTTCAGAGCGTGGCCGGATCTGTGAAAAAAGCCCGTGCAACCGCAGATGAGGTAGCGCGGTTCCGTTCCCCCTGCCCACGCCATGCTCTCATGCACAGAATTTTCGATCCCGTTGCCGGCATAGCTGCTGCCCGCGCGGCGGAGATAGCCCCCCGTGTTTCTGCCCCAGGCGGAGGGAGCGTTAATGATCTGCAAAATCCCGGCGGTGGCCAGCGATTCGGAGTAGAGAGCCGGAGAGGCGCTGTCTTCACTCACCCAGCGTTGCCAGCGCTCGCGCCCGTTCATCGGCTTGTATGTTTCGCGATCAAAATGTCCTTGCGGAGTGAGCAACTGGCCAAGCGACTGACCAAATGCAGGGCATGAAGTAAGCAGAAAAGCGAGAACAACGGTGCGGAATAAAAGGGTCACTCTTGCATTATCAATGAGAATCAGCCGTAAACAGAGCGAAATGAGCCAGAAATGAAAAAGCAACCCTGTTGTATCGAGAAAGACCAGGGAGCCGAGATGCGATCTTGCGCGAGAAGTTTGCACCTAGCTTGCGACTCTTGTAGAATGATCGGCATGAAGGGTAATGTGAAGGTCATCGAGCTACTGAATCGTGCGCTCCGCGAGGAGCTCACCGCCATCAACCAGTACTTCATTCACGCCGAAATGTGCGAAAGCTGGGGATATGACCGGCTCGCCAAGTTTATCAAGAAGCAGTCGATCGACGAGATGAAGCACGCCGAAGCGCTGATTGAGCGCGTTCTCTTTCTGGACGGCTCGCCCAGCATGGAACCGCTGGCTCTCGCGATTGGCAAGAGCGTGAAGGAAATGTTCGCTTCCGACCTGAAACTCGAATTGGGAGCCGTTGTGATGTACAACGAAAACGCTCGCATTGCAGCGGAGGAAAAGGACAACGGCTCGCGCGATCTTTTCATCAAACTGCTCAAGGATGAGGAGAAGCACGCGGACTGGCTGGAAACCCAGTTGCACCAGATCGCTGAGCTTGGCTACGAGCGCTACCTGACCACGCAGACCAGCGGGAGCGAGTAGGACGGCAACCCAGGCAGAAGCGTGAAGCTCTTTCGGCTTGAGCACTGTGCATTAATAGCCGTTTCACGGGGTCGTGTCAGATCACGACTCCGGGACTGCACTGAGCGGGCTGAAGGACGTCTCAGACGCTGTGTGCATGAACGCTTGGCTTCAGCATCTGAGATTTCTTTTGAGAAATCCTCATTGGACATATTCTTCATCCACGTGACGCAATAGTCTGTGTAGAAACTCGGCATTCCGTGCAAGTCGCGCGAAATGTCATTGCGAGATCTGAAGCCTGCATTGATTTGATTGGCCTTACACAATAGCTATACCCCTGCTCCGCTCCGCATCAGGTAATTCCGCAGTCTGTATAGCCCACTATGGGGGGAGTTCTCCGCGCTTGGGCGACTTTTATCCGCAAACGAATCCAATTATTTCGCATCGTTTCCGCTCGCTCTATGATTCCTTACGCTTTATTTAGAAAAGATTGTTGATACTCATATCTGGAGTGAATCAGAATCATACTTGAGCGGGTCTCCAGTAACGGCCTGCTTCCCGGAGTGCGAGAGCCAATATGCAAGATGTAACGATGTTGCTGTTCACGGTAGTTTTCTTCGGTCTGGCGTTTCTTTACGTCAAGGCCTGCCAAAAGCTGAGGTAGCCCAATGCCAATCGACATCACCGCTGCCGTTGCCCTGATTCTGTCCGTATTGTTGCTGGGCTATCTGGCCCTCACCCTGCTCTTCCCGGAGAAGTTCTAATGTTCGCCAACGGTTGGTTGCAATTTGCTGTCTTCTGTTTGATTCTGCTGGCCAGCGTTCGACCCATGGGCATTTATCTGGCCCGCGTACTGGAGGGTGAACGCACCTGGCTCAGCCCCATCTTTCGCCCCATCGAGCGGCTCCTATACAAGTTGTGCGGAATCAACGCCGACAAGGAGATGAACTGGCGTGAGTACGCCTATTCTGTGCTGGGCGTTTCCGCAGTGAGCCTGGTGCTGACGTATGGTTTTCAGCGGTTGCAGTTCTGGCTGCCGTGGAACCCGCAGAAGTTGGCCAACGTGGGGCCTGATCTAGCCTGGAACACCGCCGCCAGCTTTATCACCAACACCAACTGGCAGAACTACGTTCCCGAGACAACGATGAGCTATCTGACCCAGATGGCCGGCCTGGCGTATCACAACTTTCTCTCAGCTGCGATGGCCATCGCGGTGGCAGTGGCGTTGATTCGCGCCATCAAGCGAACCAGTTCGGCCACGATCGGCAACTTCTGGGTGGACACGACACGCACGCTGCTCTATGTGCTGTTGCCGGCCTCGATTATTGGCGCTCTGCTGATGGTGGCCCAGGGCGTTCCGCAAAACCTGCATTCCTATACGACGGCGCACACGCTGGAAGGCCAAACCCAGACCATAGCGCAGGGTCCGGTAGCCTCGCAGGAAGTCATCAAAATGCTGGGCACCAACGGGGGCGGATTCTTTAACGCCAACAGCGCCCATCCCTTCGAGAATCCCACGCCGCTGACCAACCTCTTCCAGATGTTTTTGATCTTCGTGATTCCCGCAGGGCTGACCTATACGCTGGGACGGCTGACCGGCTCGCCGGGCCACGGCTGGGCGGTGCTGGCGGCAATGTTTATCCTTTTTGCCGCAGGTTTCACTACTGTCTATTGGGCCGAGTCGCAGCCCCATCTGCTGATTCACAACGCGGCGCAGACCGGCGGTACAACCGCTCCTGCCGGGAACATGGAGGGCAAGGAGGTTCGCAACGGCATCAGCCAGTCCGCGCTCTTTGCCACCATCACCACTGACGCCAGTTGCGGCGCGGTGAACACCATGCACGACTCTCTCACTCCGCTGGGCGGGATGGTGGTGCTCATCAACCTGATGATGGGCGAGGTGGTCTTTGGCGGCGTCGGTTCGGGCCTGTACGGGATTCTTATTATGGTGGTGCTTGCGGTCTTCATTGCGGGCCTGATGGTGGGCCGAACGCCCGAATACCTGGGCAAGAAGATTGAGGCCTACGACGTGAAGATGTCGATGCTCTATGTGCTTATCTTCCCGCTTATCATCCTCACCTGTACGGCTGTTTTTGTACTCATGCCCAACATCGGCCTCTCCGCGCTCACCAACCAGGGACCGCATGGGCTGACAGAAATCCTCTACGCCTTCACCTCGACGGTGGCCAACAACGGCTCGGCCTTCGCGGGGCTGAATGCCAATACCTGGTGGTACAACGTGACGCTGGGCTGGACGATGCTCGCCGGGCGCTTCCTCATGCTGATTCCGGTGCTGGCTTTGGCCGGCAACCTGGCGCAGAAGAAGAGCGTACCTCCTTCACCCGGAACCTTTCCGGTGAACTCTGCGCTCTTCGCTGTGCTGTTGGTTGGCATCATCGTTATATTGAGCGCGCTCACTTTCTTTCCTGCCCTGAGCCTGGGACCGGTTCTCGAACACTTGCTGCTGAAGGCGGGCCAGGTGTTCTAATCTGCGTATTTGCTTTGAAAGGGAACGGCTTTAGCCGTGCCGCAAGAGAATCAAAATGAACGCGGGCTTTAGCCCCTGAGGGAATGCAATTCGTGGTTGAGACCTCTTCGGAAACTCTCTAACCCAAACCGACACTACACACGACAAGGCGAAACGGACCATCATGCTAGAGAAAAAGAGTCTTTGGAACACGGAAATCATGGCCCAGGCGTTTGTGGATGCATTCCGCAAGCTCGATCCCCGCTGGATGGTCAAGAACCCGGTGATGTTTGTCGTCGAGGTGGGCTGCGTGCTGACGACAGGGATTCTGATCAACAAAACCATTCACCACGGCACCGACTTCGGCTTCAACCTCCAGATCACGCTCTGGCTCTGGTTCACCGTGATTTTTGCCAACTTTGCCGAAGCCATGGCAGAAGGCCGCGGCAAGGCTCAGGCGGACACATTGCGCAAGGCCAAGGGCGAGACGATTGCCAAGCGCTACACAGAGAACAACAACCTGGAAGATGTGGCCAGTGCCCTGCTGCGCTCCGGTGACATCATCTACGTTGCGGCAGGCAACTATATTGCCGGAGACGGCGAAGTGATTGAGGGTGTGGCCTCGGTGGACGAGTCGGCCATTACCGGAGAATCGGCGCCCGTGATCCGCGAAGCCGGCGGTGACCGCTCGGCCGTCACCGGCGGGACCAAGGTTTTGTCGGACTGGATCAAGGTCCGCATCACCTCCAACCCCGGCGAGACCTTCCTCGACCGTATGATCGCGTTGGTCGAGGGAGCAACACGCCAGAAGACGCCCAACGAGATTGCGCTCTCGATTCTGCTTAGCGGCCTCACCATCATCTTCCTTCTGGCTGTGGTTACTCTGCAACCCTTCGCCATTTACTCCAAAGCTCCGCAAACGGTCTTCGTGCTGGTTTCGCTGCTGGTCTGCCTCATCCCCACCACCATCGGCGGGTTGCTTTCGGCCATCGGCATCGCCGGCATGGACCGGCTCGTTCAATACAACGTGCTGGCGATGAGTGGACGCGCCGTGGAAGCCGCCGGCGATGTGAATACGCTGCTACTCGATAAGACCGGCACCATCACGCTGGGTAACCGCCAGGCCACGGAGTTCATACCCGCGCCTGACGTCAGCCCCGAGCAACTGGCCGATGCCGCACAGCTCTCTTCGCTTTCAGACGAGACCCCCGAGGGCCGGTCAATCGTCGTACTGGCCAAAGAAAAGTACAATTTGCGTGGGCGCGATCTGGGCGGCATCCATGCCGAGTTTGTTCCCTTCACCGCGCAAACACGGATGAGCGGCGTCAACCTGCCGGGAGCACGGATTCGCAAGGGTTCGGTGGACGCCATTGCTCGTTTTCTGGAAGAGCAAGGTTCCTCACTGCCCAAAAAAGTTAGCGATGTCGTCGAAGAGGTTGCTCGCCTGGGCGGAACGCCGCTGGTGGTGGCCGAAAACTCGACGGCTCTGGGCGTTATTCATCTCAAGGACATCGTCAAGGGCGGTCTAAAAGAGCGCCTCGCCCGGCTGCGCGCCATGGGCATCCGCACCATCATGATCACTGGCGACAATCCTCTGACCGCAGCCGTGATCGCCCGCGAGGCCGGCGTCGATGACTTCCTGGCCGAGGCCAAGCCCAAAGATAAGATGGACCTGATCAAGCGCGAGCAAGCCAAGGGCAAACTGGTGGCGATGACCGGCGACGGCACCAACGACGCGCCCGCATTGGCTCAGGCCGACGTGGGCGTGGCTATGAACTCCGGTACGCAGGCCGCCAAGGAAGCCGGCAACATGGTCGATCTCGACTCCAACCCCACCAAGCTGATCGAGATTGTGGAAATTGGCAAGCAGCTTTTAATGACGCGGGGCGCACTGACCACCTTCTCCATCGCCAACGACGTGGCCAAATACTTCGCCATTATCCCTGCGATGTTCGCCGGCGTCTTCCCGGTGCTTGGCGCGCTAAATATCATGTACCTGCATTCGCCGCAGTCGGCGATTCTTTCGGCGGTCATCTTCAACGCCATCATCATTGTGACGCTGATTCCGCTGGCGCTCAAAGGCGTGAAATACGAACCCAAGCCAGCCGACGTACTGCTGCGCCGCAACCTTCTTCTCTACGGCTTCGGCGGCATTATCATTCCGTTTTTCGGCATCAAGGCGATTGACATGGCACTGGTTGCGTTGCATCTGGCATAACGAAAATTAATTGGAGCTTTAGCCCCTGCGGGTTGAGATAGGAGAAACACAAAAATGCATTCCGTCTGGAAGACATCGATTCGCTTCACACTTATCACCACGCTGCTGTTGGGTCTGGCCTATCCGCTCGCCGTCACCAGCATCGCCGGGCTGCTCTTTCCGCACCAAGCCGAAGGCAGCCTCATCCGGCTCAACGACGGCACCGTCATCGGTTCGGAGCTATTGGCGCAGAGCTTCACCAGCGACAAATACTTCCATCCGCGCCCCTCGGCCAACAACTACGACGCCTCGAACTCAGGCGGCTCCAATCTGGCTCAATCTTCCAAGGCTCTTGTCACCCGCATCCAGGGCGACATCGACAAGCTCGCCGCCGAAAATCCCGGCAAGCCGGTGCCCATTGATCTGGTCACCACCTCCGCCTCCGGACTCGATCCCGACATCACTCCCGAAGCCGCCGGCTTCCAGGCGCCGCGCATCGCCAAGGCCCGCAATCTGAGCGAAGAGAGACTGCATAAGCTCATCGCCGAGCACATCACCACCCGCCAGTTGGGCCTCCTCGGCGAAGCCCGCGTCAATGTTCTCGCGCTCAACCTCGCTCTCGACAAGCTGGCGAAATAACTTCGCCAAGCCGCGCGAACAACGCCTTCCCCTTTCCAACAAAGATCCTCCGGCCCAGCCGGGGGATTTTTTGTTCTTGTCACAAGAGTTAGTGCTTATTGTCACACGCGCCAGTGATGGGTGTCACATTGGGGGGGGGTAAATTCTGAAACGATTCTCCCGCAATTCTTTTTCAAGCCAATCCGCGCTGAAACCATCACAGCTCAGACTGCGCACCTACCGAAGGAGCAACCTCATGTTGAACCTCTCCCGGATTCTGCGTCTTCGACTCCTGCTCGCCGCGGGACTCATCGCCTTCACGTCGTTAACAGCCAGCCAAGTTGTGACCGCCCAGTCCACTGCCTTAAACGAATGGACCTGGATAGGTGGACTTAACTCGATTGGCGAGATCGGTAACAATGGTGTAGTTCCTGGAGACTCCGGAGTATTTGGCACAATGGGAGTGCCTGCTGCCGGAAACATTCCTGGAGCATTGTATGAAGCTTCGAGCTGGACCGACAACGATGGGAATTTCTGGCTCTTCGGAGGGTATGGCTTCGATGCGAATGGCAATGAAGGTGTACTCAACAACTTGTGGGAGTATACCCCTTCGACGAATGAATGGGAGTGGGTAGGCCCCTCGACGAGCAAGTGGGGGGGGACTTTTGTCTCTTCAGATATGGATCAGAATATTCCTGGCTGGTATGGCACATTAGGCACACCTGGTCCGAATAACTTCCCTGGTTCAAGGACCGAAGCAACGACATGGACAGACATAAACGGCAATCTCTGGCTTTTCGGAGGACAGGGGCAGGGAGATGACACAAATCTCGAGGCAGGTTTTCTCAATGATCTTTGGGAGTTCAATCCAACCACCCTCGAATGGACATGGATTGCCGGGAGTAGCGCAGTTCCGGCGTTCGGCGCCGTCCAGCCTGGTGTCTATGGAACATTAGGAACTGCTGCCGCAGGAAACATTCCTGGAGGCCGAGAAGGCGCCACTGGTTGGGTTGATAGCAATGGGAATTTCTGGCTCTTCGGAGGGGAAGGTGAATACTACCGTAAATACTCCGACTTTTGGGAATTCAATCCTTCCACAAAAGAATGGGCATGGATGGGTGGGAGCAGTTCGCCGAATCAGCCCGGAGTTTATGGCACATTAGGTTCGCCTGAAACCGGAAATGTTCCGGGAGCACGGATCAATGCTTCCAGCTGGACCGACAGCAGCGGCAACCTCTGGCTCTTTGGAGGGGATGGTTATGGCGCTAGCGCAGAAACAGCATGGAGCCTCAACGACCTTTGGGAGTTCAATCCTTCGCTCGGCCAATATGGCGAATGGGCGTGGATGGGTGGAAGCAGCGTAGTCGGCAAGCCTGGAGTGTACGGAACATTGGAAACGTCCGCCGTCGGAAACGTCCCAGGAAGCAGAAGCTATGCTTCGAACTGGACAGACAGCAGCGGCAATCTCTGGCTTTTTGGGGGCGTAGGCTCCGATGCCAACGGCAATGGGGGTGATCTCAACGATCTTTGGGAGTTTAATCCTTCGCTCGGCCAATATGGCGAATGGGCGTGGATGGGTGGCAGCAACACAATGGTTGAGTTGCCCGGATATACCGGGTATTATGGTAATCCCGGTGTGTATAGCAAGTTGGGAACGTCGGCTACCGGAAATATCCCGGGAGGACGTTATGCCGCAGCGAGTTGGACAGACAGCAGTGGCAATCTATGGCTCTTCGGGGGCAGCGGATATGGCGCTTCTATGGCTGGAGGTGCTGGCTACTTGAATGATTTGTGGGTATATCAGCCATCTTTATTGAAACCCACACTGACCGTTACTCCTGATTCATTCAGCATCCTTCCGACGCAGTCGCTTTCAGTGACGGTAGCCGTCAGCGGCACTCCAACGCCGACCGGCTCGGTAACATTGTCGGGCGGCGGCTACAGTTCTGCCGCGGCAACCCTCACAAGCGGCAGCGCCACCATTATTATTCCTGCCGGTTCGCTTGCCGTGGGCAGCGATACGCTGACGGCGAGTTACACGCCGGATGCGAATAGCTCCTCGACTTACAACAGTGCCACGGGTGTATCTTCGGCGGTTACGGTAGCCGTGCCCAAGACCACGCCCACAATTACCTGGACAGCACCAGCAGCTATCGCCTACGGAACGACGCTAAGTGCAACGCAGTTGGATGCGACTGCCTCAGTGCCGGGAACCTTTGCCTACAATCCAGCGGCAGGAACGACGCCACCCACAGGAACAGACACGCTCTCGGTCACCTTTACTCCCACCGACACGGCCGACTACACAACCGCAACGGCGACAACCTCGATCACCGTCAACCAAGCCATGCCCACGATTACCTGGGCAGCTCCCGCAGCTATCGCCTACGGAACGGCGCTAAGTGCAACGCAGTTGGATGCGACGGCCTCAGTGGCAGGAAGCTTTGCCTACAATCCAGCGGCAGGATCGACGCCGCCCACAGGAACAGACACGCTTTCAGTCACCTTTACCCCCACCGACACGACCGACTACACAACGGCTACGGCGACTGTGCAACTGACGGTAACATTGCCCAATCCCGCGCCAGCTATCAGCAGCCTCTCTCCGGCGATTGCCAGTGCAAGCGGCGCGGCTTTCACGCTCACCGTCAATGGAACTGGTTTCGTAGCCAACTCGACGGTCAACTGGGGCACGACCGCACTTACAACAACTTATGTCAGCTCAACCAAACTTACCGCTCCAGTGAGCGCCGCGGAGATAGCTTTCGCGGGGACTTCGCCGGTGACGGTTGTAACTCCCACGCCGGGCGGAGGAACCTCGAATGTACTAACCTTCGAGATCGATTCCTCTGACTCCACGGGAACGCCGCCTAACTTCAGCGTGGCGACGGTTGCCGTCACGGCAGGCTCTCCGGCGAGTTATGCGGTAACTCTGCCATCGTCGGTTACAGCGGCTACGGTGAGCTGTCTCAACTTACCCACAGGGGCCAATTGCAGTTACTCCGCCGGCACGGTGACGATCACTACTTCAACCACGACGCCGAAGGGCACTTATCAAATTATTGTCGTCTTTACGGAGACCGTAACCGAATCTGCAAGTGCATGGATACTGCTGCCGATTCTGCTGCTGCCGTTGTACTTTGCGCGCAAGCGGCTCACTCGGCACGGCGCATGGCTAAGCGCCTGCGTGGTGCTGGTTCTGCTCACCGCGACGGCCACGATTGTAGGCTGCGGAGGAGGCGGATCATCGACTACCAATCAGCAACCACCGCCGCCGCAGACCTATCAAGTGGTCAGTTCTGGAACGGTGATGCTTACGGTGCAGTAGCGCAAGTCAATTTGCAGTAGCGGTTGGGCAAGGGAGCGGATCTGTCAGGGGCAAAAGCCTGTCAGCCGCTCCCTTTTCTTATGCAAGGCGCAACGCGATAGGATGGATTGTGGAGCGCAATATGCCAAAGATGATCGACGGCGCGGCGATTGCTGCCGCAATCAAGTTGGAAGTAGCCGAGGAGGTGCGGACGCTGGCCATGGGCGGCATTCGTCCCGGTCTGGCGGCGGTGCTTGTGGGGAACGTTGCCGCCTCGGAGATTTATGTTCGCAACAAAGTTAGAATCTGCAGCGAAGTGGGCATCTACAGCGATCTGATCACGCGGCCGGCGACTGTCAGCACTGAGGAGCTGCTGGAGTTGGTGGCGAGCCTGAACGCGCGCGACGAGATCGACGGCATTCTCATTCAGTTGCCGCTGCCCGCACACGTGGACGCGAAAAAGTTGCTGGACGCAATCCTGCCGGCCAAGGACGTGGACGGACTTCATCCGGTAAACGCGGGCTTGCTGCAAGCGGGGCGGACAGCGCTAGCGCCCTGCACACCGGCCGGAGTGATTGAGATTCTCAAGCGCAGCAGCATTCCCATCAGCGGCCAGCAAGCCGTGGTGGTGGGCCGCAGCGACCTTGTGGGCAAGCCAGCGGCAATGCTGCTGCTGCACGAAAATGCCACGGTGACGATCTGCCACTCGAAGACGCGCGATCTGGGGGTAATTACCCGCCAGGCCGACATTCTAGTAGCCGCCATTGGTCGCGCGGGTTTTATCACACCAGAGATGGTCAAGCCGGGCGCTACGCTGATCGACGTGGGCATCAATCGCATCACGGAGCGCGCGGAGTTCGACCGCTTTTTTGCCGGCAATGCCAAGCGTGAGGCCGCTTTTTCCAAGAACGGGTCCACGCTGGTGGGCGACATTCATCCAGCAGCCTTTGCTCTGGCGGGAGCGTATACGCCCGTTCCCGGCGGAGTGGGCCTGCTAACCACAGCCATGCTGATGGCCAACACCGTGCGCGCCACCAAGATGCGGCGGGGACTCTAGCGAATTCGAAGCCGATAACTTTCATACTGAATTCGTAATTGATAATGGAGAGGCCTTTTCATGGACAGTACATTCGTCGCCGAAAATCAAGTCGAGCGAGAGAGATTGTTTGAATTGACTGCCAAACTAACAGATGAAAGTCTGGCAAAGATATTGCCGAATGGTTGGTCAGTGGCCGACACGCTGGCTCATCTGGCATTCTGGGACTTCTATTGTCTTTCACTGATCAATGGATGGGAAAAATCCGGTTTTTCCGTGACGAAGGCCAATGTTCCCGCAACCAATGAGGCAGTTCTTGCTTTGAGCAGAGCAATCCCTGCTCAGACTGTTATTCAATTGGTTCGCGATGCTGCTATGGCCGCGGATCTGAAGGTTGAAGAGATCGCACCGGAGTTGGCATTGACGATGATCAATGGAGGCGTATCGAATTATCTCAGCCGGTCCTCGCATCGCCGTGCGCATTTGAAGACCATCGAAAAAGGACTGGGACTGTAAATGCTAAGAGTCGGCCTCACCGGCGGTTTGGGCAGTGGAAAATCGACCGTTGCAGCGATGCTGCGCTCGCTGGGCGCGGAGGTCGTGGAGGCCGATGAGCTGGGCCGCGCGCTGATGGAGCCAGGACAGCCGGTTTTCACCGAGATAGTCCGCGTCTTTGGCGCGGAGGTCGTAGGCCCGGATGGCCGCCTGAACCGCGCACGGCTGGCCGAGATGGCTTTCAAGGAAGGCCGCTTGCAAGAGCTGAACGCCATCGTTCATCCAGCGGTGATCGCTGCCGAAGAGCACTGGATGAAGGAGGTTATAGCGCGGAACCCCGACGCTGTGGCCGTTGTCGAGTCGGCGCTGATTTTTGAAGTTGAGCGCGACGCCCGCCTGCGCGGCGAAAGCGAGACCGTGCTGACCAAGGCCCCCCGTAACCGGGGTCCCCTGGAAGCGATCTTGGCTTCCAGGGGTGGTAGAGACAGGTCTTCGTCGCTACTAAGGTTACTCGCCAACTGGCGGCAGCACATGGATCGCATCGTGGTGGTCACCGCGCCCGACGAGCTGAAGATTGCCCGCTTCGTGGCACGCGTCTGCCCATCCGGCACTGGCCGCAAAAAAGTAGAGTCAGAAGCACGGCAGCGCATGGCGCACCAGATCCCCGATGCGGAAAAGGCAGCGCAAGCCGATTATGTCATTGAAAATAGTGGGAATATCGGTGAACTCCGCGCCCAAGTGGAGAGGCTCTGGCTGAGACTCGTTGCAGAGAGGAACTATTCTCCGACAGATGCGTCTTTAGAATAGGAGACAGTGGCTTTTGTTCCTTGTCCGCTGTTTACTGACCGAGGTAGAGGATTGCAAGCGATGAAATTACGCCGATTTTTTCTGATTATTCTGTTGGTGGGTGGATTCTGGTTTCTCACCACACATCTTCCCTCCAGCTTTGATCGTTTGTCCTGGGGCCATCTCTTCCATACCAGCGGTTCCGATTCCGTGCTACAGCTCACCGAGGCCGAAGCCGCGCCAGCCTACGACGCCGAGGAGCAGAACAACATTGCCGTCTACAAGCGTGTACTTCCTTCCGTAGTCAACATCACTTCGACTACGCTGGTCTACAACTTTTTCTTTGAAGCGATGCCGCAGCACGGCCAGGGTTCGGGCTTCATCCTCGACAAGGCCGGCCACGTGCTCACCAACTACCACGTGGTGCAGAACGCCAGCCGCGGCATCAAGGTGCAGTTGAGCAATAAACACACCTACGACGCGAAAGTTGTGGGCAAGGACCCTGTGCATGATCTGGCCCTTCTGCAGATTGACGCGCCCAACCTGGAACCGGTCACTCTGGCCGACTCTCGCGATCTGGCCGTGGGCCAGAAGGTGTACGCCATCGGCAATCCCTTCGGCCTCAACGGCACGATGACGCGCGGCATCATCAGCTCCATCCGCACGATTGGAGGATCTGAGGGCGCGCCCATTGAAGACGCAATTCAGACCGACGCGGCCATCAACCCCGGCAACTCCGGCGGCCCGCTGCTCAACTCGCGCGGCGAGGTGATCGGCATCAACACCATGATCGCCTCCAACGGCGCCGACCAAAGCTCCGGCATCGGTTTCGCCATTCCAATCAATACTGCCAAGGCCGTGCTGAACGACCTGACTCGATATGGACGCGTCAAACGTGCCTCGCTGGGCATCGAATCCTACGCCATAGGACCTGATCTGGCCTCGCAGATGGGCCTGGCCGTAGATTCCGGCATTCTGGTACAAAAGGTCGTTCCCGGCGGAGCGGCGGAGCGAGCCGGCATCCGCGGCGGCAGCCAGTTGGCCTACGTAGGCAACACACCCATTCTACTGGGCGGCGACTTCATCGTAGCCGTGGACGGCCAGCCGGTTACCGATCCGCGCGAGGTCAGCGCCATTCTCGAGAAGCACCAAGCCGGCGACACCGTCAGCGTCACCTTCTATCGCGGACGCAAGCAGATCACGCTCAAACTCATCGCGGGCGAAGCGCGATAGTCGCATTCGTAGAAATATCGGAGAAGATGCAGAAATCCAGACCACTCGTTTCGTTTGTCGGCTCCGGCCAGAACCGCAATCCGCTTATCGGCCAGCCGCTCTTCGGAATGGATACGGAGGCGCTGACGGCTTGCATGATTAAGGCCGGCGAGCCGCGCTGGCGCGGCCGCCAGTTGGCCGAAGCACTCTATCACCAGCGAATCACCGATCTCGATGCGATTACCACTTTGCCCAAGCAACTCCGGCAGCGGTTCACCGCCGAAGGTTGGCAGATCGGCCGGCCAGCCATCGTCCAACTTTTTCAATCCACCGATGGAACTGAGCGCTACCTGATTCAATCACGTAGCGGTGATCAGCTGTCTGTGGAAACGGTCTGGATGCCGGAGGGCGACGACAGCGAAAGCGGAGACCTCAGCGACGCGGCGACTTCAGAATCATCGGAGTTCCCTTCTCCCGCTTCGAATATTCGCGAAACCCCGAGCACTTTCGCCTGTGGTTCAAGGCAATTGGCCCCACAACAAGGGGCCGAAGGCGACTGGCCCCACCACAGACACCGTGCCACTCTTTGCATCTCCAGTCAAGTGGGCTGCGCCGTCAACTGCCAGTTCTGCTTGACTGCCAAACTCGGCTTCCAGCGCAACCTGAGCGCGGGCGAGATTGCCGGACAGGTGCTGGCCGTCTTCGACCGTCACGGAGTCGTGGCGGGACGCGACCGCGTGAACCTGGTCTTCATGGGTATGGGCGAACCGTTTCTGAACTACGACAACTTCATGGCGGCGGTTCGACTTCTGGTTCGCGAGGTTGGCCTGAGTCCACAACGCATGACCGTCTCCACCTCCGGCATTGTCCCAGGCATTGAACACTTTGCCCAGGAGCCGCACGAGCTACGCCCCAGACTTGCCATCAGCCTGAACGCGCCCAATGATGTGATTCGCGGCAAACTGATGCCCATCAACCGGAAGTGGCCTATTACCGCTCTCATTGAGGCAACGCGACAGGTGAAGCTCCGGCCCCGTGAACACATTACGTTTGAGTATGTACTGCTGGGCGGCGTCACCGACCGACCGGAAGACGCCCGCGCGCTAGCCAGCCTCGTTCGGCGCACCGGTTTGCCCATCAAGGTCAACCTGATCGCCTGGAACCCCGGCCCAGGCATCCATTTCTCCACGCCGCAGCCAGTAGCCGTGGAAGCCTTCCGTAAGACGCTGGCCGACATGGAGATTCCGACCTACGTGCGCAAGCCGCGCGGCCGCGACATTTACGCCGCCTGCGGCCAGTTGAAACGTACGGTGGAGGGGTGAGGATTCGGCAAATCGAATTCCACAGTGGATCATAACCAGCAACCAACCCGGCAATATTCGGCATATGCGGTATTCCGCTTCAAATCCGCTCTGTGTCAAGCCATCGTCCTCTCCAGCCAGCAATGATTCATGTTTATTAGGAATGCGCACCTTATTCCATAAACCCTGTTTGGAAACACGATCTGCAAGCCCCAAGGAATCAACACAAGGCGGCGAAATCAGCCTGCGTGAATGGGGGAATCCAACCCTGCATTAAGAGAACCACTTCACTTAGCGGGACGCCTAGCGGCAAACTCTCGTAGAATGGAGACAGGTCTCATTATTCAAGAAAGTAGATTCGTGGAGGATCAAAATGGCAACTACCTTGCAGCAATCGGAGGTCGCCGCTGACGACGGCTTTGTAAGCGAAGATGCCCGACGCCTGTCCGAACAGACGCGCACTGATCGAGAGCGTCAGAAACAGGTGCTCAATTTGCAACGGCAGCGTGTACTTTCGCAAACGAAGTCTCAGCCAGGGCGTCACGCTGCCCTGGAAGCGGCGCTGGCCCAGATAGATGGGCAGATCGCGCATCTAGCTTAGATAAAGTCGTACGTATTCCGGCGACTCCGCCAATATGGCTAGGCGTCACGATGGAAGAGCAGTGCGTTGGCCTGTTGGACGGGGGTCAGAAGAATCCGCGCGATGTTCACGTGCGCTGGCCGGCTAACGGCCCACAGTATGGCGTCGGCCACATCATCTGCAGAGAGTGGCTGGATGCCTTTGTAGACATTGGAAGCCCGCTCCGTGTCGCCGTGGAAGCGGACAATGCTGAACTCGGTCTCCACCATGCCTGGGTCAACAGTGGTCACGCGAATCGGCGTACCGAGCACGTCCTGCCTTAGACCGTCGTTGATAGCCCTTTCGGCTGCCTTGGTGGCGCAGTAGACCGCCCCATTGGGATAGGTCATCTCTCCAGCGGTCGAACCCAGATTGACTACATGGCCACTGCCCCGCTCCACCATCCCCGGCACTACGGCGCGAGTCACGTAGAGCAACCCCTTCACGTTGGTGTCGATCATCTCTTCCCAATCGTCAATGCTACCCTTGTAGAGCTTTTCCAGGCCGCGGCTGAGACCAGCGTTGTTGATCAGGACTTCAATCCGCGCCCACTCGTCGGGGAGCGCGTCGATAGCGCTCTGAACGGCGCGGTTATTGCGCACGTCAAGGCTGAATGTATGCACGGCTTCGGCTCCGCGCTGAAGCGCGGCTGAGGCCACCTCGGCCAGTTTATCGGCACGACGAGCGGCCAGCAGCAGACGCGCTCCCTCGGCCGCAAATGCCAGTGCCGTAGCCGCGCCAATGCCACTCGATGCCCCTGTAACGAAAACGACTTTTCCTCTGAGACTCATGGTTCTATCCTAACCAATTCGAGCAGCCTTGGGTTATGTGGCAGCGGGTTATCTGTACCAGGCCGCCTGCTTCGCCAATTTTGTAAGGTGTGTACTTTCGCGCCGAGATGTTGCGATTTTTCTCTCGCGGACGGCATTTTGCATATTTTTCTTCATGAGTGCCGAAGAGCCTGGGGCATGTGGAACTAGATATTCCTTGCCCAAGATTTCCCAAATTTCATTAAACGAAGAAACGGCCTCCGGATTACTCACGGAAGCCGTTTAAAACCTGAGGTTGATTGGTGCGGGGGCTGGATTTGAACCAGCGACCTTTGGGTTATGAGTCGGTGATATACAGTTGATTATAAACAAGATCAACAACTTAGCTTGGCAGAATCCGGCAAAACGCGGAAGGATCTGCAACCCCCGCGCAACTAGTTTCAGTGCCGGGAGGCTCTCCTTACTGCGTCTTCGAACCCAATCATTCCAACCTGTAATCACGAACCATCATTAGGTTCCAACCGTCCACAATTGACTTGCCTACCATACGCAGCAGACACAGCCGCGTCACGCTTCGGATTTGCCTATACGGCCAATAAGGTCGATCCATTCGAAACGTCACAATTTTCCACATTCCGTGTTCACCAAATCAAAGATGTGATTTTCGCTATGCTCGCCCTTGAATTGATGCTCATGACTAAATTGATTCTGGCGAAACATCTTCAATCTTGTTATTGCTTGACGGGAAAAAGGTAATACGCTAAGGTTACTTATCATATGCTATCTGTGGAAAACGGGGATAACACTTCTCATGTCATACAGTTGAGAATACCTCGGTCACTCGAAAGCATATGTCAGAGCATCAAAATGAAAGAATGCTGATTGATTCGCACTCATTTTAGCCTTCGAATTGCATTTTTTTCCAAAGATCACCGTTGGATCGACTTCACTATCCAGTATTTCGATTTCTCGGGGGAGAAATGCCTTTCTTGGGTAAGGATTATGTTTGTGTAACGAAGCATATAAGGAATTTGCGCGGTGGTTCGCAACCCATTCTGGCTCAGGCAAGTGATGGACTGCTCTACGTGGTCAAGTTCTCAAACAACCTTCAAGGGGCCAACCTCCCCTTTAACGAGAGCATCGGGACCGAGCTATATCGGGCTTGCGGACTGGCTGTTCCATCATGGAAGCCGATATTGGTCACAGATGCTTTCATCGACCGTAACCCAGACTGTTGGATGCAAACACCTGAGGGGCGTCTTCGTCCAGACTCAGGCCTGTGTTTCGGCTCCCGTTTTCTTGGCGGTAACGGGATAAGGCTACTGGAAATCCTCCCCGGGAGCAGCTTGAAGCGTGTTCGTAACCACGAAAGTTTCTGGCTGGCATGGCTGATCGACATTTGTGCCTGCCACGCCGATAATCGACAAGCCATCTTCGTGCAAGATGCTGAGGGCTGGATGGATGCGTATTTTGTCGATAATGGGCATTTTTTCGGCGGTCCCAAAGGAGAACAACACCCGAATTTTTGTGCATCTCGCTATCTTGACCAGCGCATCTATCAGTGCTTATCCTCTCAGCACGGTCACAACTTTCAGACGATCCCTACGTCTATTGATGTGGACCAGCTCTGGCAACGAGTACGAGCACTACCGGAAGATTGGAAAACAGAATCGGCGCTTGGATCCTTTACGGAGTGCCTTGGAAGATTGGCAACTCCTAATCTTTTGCAGAATGTTGCCGATACGATGAAGGATGCTCAGCGAAGGACAAATGAATATGGAAGCTTCAACCCTCAAACTGGACGAACGCCTCCTGCCTCATTTCTGCGCTTTGGCGTACAGGCCGAAGCCGGAAGGCAAAACCCCGCCATGTGTTGAATCCATCATCGTGATTGTGGTTAAGGACGAGAACGGCAATTTCCGTTTCCTCGTGTCGCCGACATACCGTGAAGTCGTTCAGGGGCACGACCTCGCCTATATCGATTCGTTGCTGAACGACTTCAAAGAACGTGCGAAGCTAAACTCTGAGGCTTTATTTCAGCAACTCTGCTCGCTCGGAGTGGGACCACTTGTGACCCAGGAGGCCGGACCTAGCCTTGCAACTCACCCAATCCTATTGGAGCTGTGCCGACGTTTCGTGCAACTCTAATACGGCTTTAGATTATCGTCTCTGTTGCAATGCATTTGGCCGGCAATTTTGGCCTTCCGGTTTGCTGCCAGCAATAGGTGCCAAGCCTTGGAGTGCTTCTCAGTAAACTCATCCGGTCAGTTGGGCTCTATCTTCCGCTTGGCTAGTGGGTTCATGTGCGCACAAGGAGAGGCCAGCTGAGACAATTCAGGACGTTGTCCGGACTCGGCAGACCGGCCCAACAGCATGTGGCCTGCCCGATGTTTTGTACCAGTGCGATTGTTAGTGTAGCGCGGCGGGTAAATGATATGACTCGTCGCAGTAGTCGGGGGTGTGGAAAAGTGGGAAGCGTTCTTTGCTTTCCACTTTTCCATGCCCCTGGGAAGCTTCGGGTAGCCGTGATGCTTTAACTCGTCCATCATGGCCAAGCCATAGATGGGTTCGTGCGCAACATGCACAAGCACATGAATCCGAATGAGTCCGATAAAGAGTTCCCTTTGTTCTCTCACCACAAGACAAATATACCGCCTTGTCAGCATTTCGGATTGTCTATTATCGAATTTCGATATATTCTGTTGCCGATGAGCAGTTTCCGGTGTGGACCTCATAATTTGTGTTGGGATGCAGGGAGGATGCGAAGAATGAACGCCGTATTTTTACGCATGGTGCTGATTCTTTTCGCCCTATTCGCATCTCCACATCTGTGGGCGCAAGGCCCTCCGTATCAAACAGACGATCCTGTGCCGGTGGATCTCCATCACTTTGAGTTCTACATCTTTGGCGGCGTTGACGGTACACCTGCGGAAATAGACTCTACCGGACCAGCCGTAGAGTTCAACTGGGGTGCGATGCCGAGAGTGCAACTGCACGCGATCCTTCCCTGGGGAGGCGCTTTTCCGTCGAACAATCCCGTGTACCTTCCCGCAGGAACAGGCCCAAGCGCGTTTGGGATCGCAGACATGGAACTGGGGGTAAAACTCGCGATCATCAAAGAGACCAAGCACTTTCCGCAAATCGGCACATTCCCTATGTTTGAGATGCCGACGGGAAACTCCGATAAGGGCCTCGGCGTCGGAAAGGTCTGGTACAAATTCCCCATCTGGCTACAGAAGAATTCTGGCAAGTGGCTGTTTGATGGCGGCGGCGGCTATCAGGTTGTGCCTCAATCGGGCTTTCGTGACTTTCCCTATACAGGATGGTTGATAAAGCGGGAAATCAATGAGCGCCTGGAGTTGGGCGCGGAGCTTTTCGCTCATGGACGGGAAGGACTCGCCACGGCGCAAACCGAACGCTCAGCGATGATCGACGTTGGCGGCTATTACCACTTCAAGAATCATCCCGCCGAGCAGTTTCTCTTTTGTTATGGCCATTCGGTAGCAGGACAAACAGAGAATTACGCGTACGCAGGCATGTACTGGACTTGGGGAAAAGACAACAACACCGGCGGAAATTCTGCGAGTGAATCTCTGTTGCAAAGCCAACCACATTGACTCGTCCACTGGAGGTATCTATGAGCGCGCTCGAAGCTCCGAAGCGAATTGCGTTGGGACTCCTTCTCCTGCGAATTCTTGTTGGATGGGTTTTCCTGTCCGAAGGAATTCAGAAGTTTCTATTTCCCGTGGCGCTTGGCGCTGGCCGCTTTGCCAAGATCGGGATTCCAGTCCCTCAATTCGCCGGCCCATTCGTTGGCATCGTGGAGATCGTATGCGGCACACTCATACTCGCTGGACTCTTTACCACTCTCGCTTCAGTACCCTTGCTCATCAACATCTCCGTCGCAATCCTAACCACGAAGTTTCCGATGTTTCTGAAGCAGGGGTTCTGGGCCGCAATGCATGAGGGGCGAACAGACTTCTGTATGTTCGCTGGTCTGATCGCGATTATGCTGCTTGGTGCCGGAACCCTGTCGTTGGATGAGAGGTGGCGACGTGGCTGATAATTCCTCTCCTGCAACAGCAGAATTTGCGTTGTCTCGTGGCTCCAGTCTGGAAGTGCTGCTCGTTTTTCTTCGCCTTGGATGCACTTCTTTCGGAGGACCGATTGCCCATCTAGGCTATTTCCGCAAGGAGATCGTCGAGCGGCGGCAATGGTGCAGCGAAAGTACGATGGCCGAGATTATTGCTCTCGCTCAGTCCCTTCCAGGACCAGCGAGCAGTCAGGTCGGATTCGCACTTGGCATACTTCGCTCTGGATGGCTTGGAGGCATAGCAGCCTGGATCGGTTTTACTTTACCATCTGCTCTTTTGATGCTTGCTTTCGCATTTGGCCACTCGCTCTTTGTCGGGAGTGTCGGCCAGGGCCTTCTCCACGGGCTTCAACTTGTCGCGGTTGCGGTTGTGGCCCAGGCTGTCATGGCGATGCAACGGTCGCTGGCCCCGGACAGAACACGGCTTGCAATGGCCATTGCCGCAACGGGCCTCACCTTGTTTTTGCCTGCACAGATGGCCACGCTCATCGCTATCGCGGGCGGGGCCGCGGCTGGGCTCTATCTTTTTCGTTCGGTGGATTCTGGAACAAGTGAACCTATCGCACTATCCTTGCCCAAGTCGGCAGCTATAGTCGCGGCAGCAACTTTCATTGTGTTGCTTGTCCTTGTACCGATCCTCGCCCATTTCTTCCCGATCTTTGGAGTGGCGGTATTTTCATCTTTTTACCGCAGCGGCGCTCTTGTATTTGGCGGCGGGCATGTTGTTCTGCCGCTGCTTGAGAGTTCCGTTGTGGCCCCCGGATGGGTGTCGCAGCAATCCTTCTTGGCGGGGTATGGAGCAGCGCAGGCTCTCCCCGGTCCGCTGTTTTGTTTTGCAGCTTACTTGGGCGCTGCCATCCGCCCCGGCAGCAGCCCATTTCTGTTTGGCCTGCTCGGACTGCTCGGAATCTTCGCCCCCGGCCTGCTCGCCATGACGGCTGTATTGCCGTTTTGGAGCTCATTACGCACAAATCGATATGCGCAGGCTGCCCTTCGCGGAATCAACGCAAGCGTCGTAGGTATCTTGATCGCAGCTCTATTCCAGCCAATCTGGACTTCGACCATCCACACATCAGGAGATTTCTGGATTGCGCTTTCAGCTTTTGCGCTTCTAACGCTTTGGAAAGTGCAGCCGTGGATTGTTGTGGCGTGTGTGGCGGCCGTTTCGGTCATTGCGTGGTAATCCAGTTTGAGAATCAGGCTTTAGGAGCATCCGCATCCATGGCCTTGCCAAGCCGATCTGCCCTCTTTTATGAGGATGGGAACTGCCAGTACAGCGGCAATAGGATCGAACCATGCGATATGAAATGCTGCATTTACCGCTAGCCCAGCCAACGTAATGAGTGCAATGTAGGCGCAAGCGGCGGATTGCACTGCATCGGCGGCCAGGGCTGCATTGTTGCTGCGGCGAGCTTCGCGTCGCTTTAGAGATGCCAAAACAGGCATTGCGATCAGTGCAGCGATGGTGATTCCTAGACCGGCGAAACTCGTTTCAGGCTGCAACCGCAAAGCTAATGACCCAGCACCAATCGCCGCGACTACAAACGCGAGCACAAACAGCAGAACTCCCGCAGTACGGTTTGCCCTCTGTTCCGATATAGGTATGCTCGGAATCCACTGCAAGAGCACAATGGTAGCGGACAGGAGTTCCACCAGGCTGTCGGAGCCGAAGGCCAATATCGCGGGACTGTGAGCCGTTACAGCCGCATATGCAGACACGCCGAACTCCACGAGCATCCATGTCAGTGTGACACCCTGTAACCAGAGCACCGTAAAGCCCGGCCTCGGAGTACAAGCGACAACGGGCTTTGATCGCTGAACATCGATCTGTACGAGTTCGGACATTCCATTCCACCGATGAATCCAACGAGCAATCAGACTCGCTTGAAAAGGCTGAATTGAAAGGACTGCTGCTTGCCCCACGGAGTCATGTGCATTTCCGGTTCGCTCTTCAGAAGAGTTAACTGCAAACCGAGTTCCTCAGCAAGCATCGGACCATCATATCGACGGACTTCCAGTCCGCTGCATTTTTGCGGACCATCGGGAGCAAACGAACCGATCACAGCATACCCCCCGACCGGAACCGATTGGAGCAACAGTTTTCTATAAGCAGCCCGGTCACCAGGATCAGTGAGAAAGTGGAAGACGGCCCGGTCATGCCACACATCGCAGGGCTCTAAACGGGGTTCCGCCGAAACATCGGCGACAATCCATTTGATATTGTTTTCCTTGGCGCCAAGCCGCTTTCGACTACGCTCAATCGCCGCTTCAGAGATGTCCAGTACAGTAACCTTGTAGCCCTGCTCCAAGAGTCTTTCCGCGAGAACGGATGTTCCGCCGCCCACGTCAATCACCTGACCGGAAGAACACACCTCACGAATAAGCTTCAGAGATATGTGCGGTTCGGGCTGCGTCCAGCTCATTTCCTCTTCACTCTTGGACCTGTAAATCGAATCCCAGTGTTCTTTGCCGTTCATCTCGATTACCTCCAGTTCAACTACCGTAAAGATCGCACAAGAGAGAGGAGAACAATTGCCCAGCAGCCCTCCTATGGCGCGTCTTCAGCCGGAAACACTGTGAAGCCTTGCTGTCCGGCAGTAAAGTAACGCCGCCGCATCCAAAAGGCGACGTTGACCAACCCGATGAGAGCGGGAACTTCAATGAGTGGGCCAACGACACCGACAAATGCCTCGCCAGAGTTCAACCCAAAGACAGCCACTGCCACAGCGATTGCCAACTCAAAGTTATTTCCAGCCGCTGTAAACGACAAGGTGGCTGATTGCGCGTAATTTGCGCCGAGCCGCTTGCCCATCCAGAAGCTGACCAGAAACATGATGAGGAAGTATACGACCAGCGGAATTGCAATGCGCACCACGTCAACTGGAAGGCGCACAATCAGATCGCCCTTGAGTGAAAACATCACCAGGATAGTGAAGAGCAGGGCGACCAACGTGAGAGGGCTAATGCGCGGAATGAAGCGAGTGCGATACCACTCTTCCCCCTTGATGCGAATCAAGACAAATCGCGTAATGAAGCCGGAGACGAATGGAATGCCAAGGTAAATGGCAACGCTCTTTGCGATCTGGCCGATGCTGACATCGACGATGCTTCCTTGCAGGCCGAACCACTTGGGAAGAATAGTGATGAAGATCCACGCATAGAGGCTGTAAAAGAGCACCTGAAAAACGCTGTTGATGGCGACCAGTCCGGCAACGTAGTCCGTATCGCCATCTGCCAGTTCATTCCACACCATGACCATTGCGATGCAGCGCGCAATGCCGATCAGGATGAGACCACGCATATAGGCAGGCTCGCCGCGAAGAAACACAATGGCGAGGACAAACATCAGCGCCGGACCGATGAGCCAGTTCTGGATCAGCGACAGTCCGAGCACACGCTTGTTGCGAAAGACATCATGCAGCTTCTCGTATCGAACCTTCGCCAGCGGCGGGAACATCATGATGATCAAACCAATGGCAATCGGGATATTCGTTGTGCCGCTCTGGAAGCGATTGACGAACCCTGCGGAATCTGGGACAAAGTGACCAAGAGCCACCCCGATGGCCATCGCAAGAAATATCCACAACGTGAGGAAGCGATCGAGGAAGGAGAGATGTTTCCGCTGTAACGGCGCACAATTCTGTACCTGCGTGTACGGTTTGCTGGACATGATTACTTGACCTCAATGGTGCATGGGGTTTCAACAGAAACAGGTACGGGAGCACTTTGCAGAGCAACGAACTTTGTCGGGCTGCAGCAAGCCTTTGCCAATCGCGCTCGATCTGCCTGCATGGCCCGGTCTTCACTGAGCCACGCCAGCGTCTGCCGCAGCACCTGTTCCGCACCGGCATTCTTCGGCCTCACAATGCGATAGTGCATCCACTTTCCTTCGCGCCGGGCCGCAACGATTCCGGCGCTGCGAAGGTAGGCCAGGTGACGGGAAATCTTGGGCTGAGCCTGACCAAGAATCTCGACAAAGTAGCAGACACAAATCTCCTGGTCCCCCATCAGGTTGAGCAGGCGGAGGCGCGTATTGTCGCCCAGCGCCTGAAAGAAGCGCTCCACGTTGAACTGAGGCGATTTTGCTGGCATGGAATCCTTACCGTATTGCCAAATGTTTTGACTTCAATTGATAGCCGTTAACCGCAACAACTCTGAACTGTCGGCAAGCCGACAAGATCGCCTTCAAGATACCGTTGCGCCAATTGCAGCATGGCCTTGGCCGGAGTCTCCTTGACGCTCTGAGCTGTCTTTACTGCGAGCATCATGTCTTCGCGTGAGATGCCAAGTTTTCTGGCCTGCTGAAAGTGGTATTTGAAACAGGGATCGCAATTTGCGGCGATGGCAGCGCCGATTGCAACCAGTTCAGCGACCGCATCCGTATAGAGACTCTGCACAGGTGTTTCACTGGAAGTCGCCGAATAGCACGCTCCTGTCGCATCTTCGCTTGAACTGCAAGTGCTGGACGTACACTGCACTGGGTTGTCTGAAACATCCATTCTTTCCATATTCAGTTCCCTCATATCGAACAGTTTTCCAGGTCGTTTCTTCCCAAAACTGAAACCGAAAAGCCGTCTTGGCCGGAGACAATCACCTCCGGTCTATATTTCTTATACGCCTTGACGAATATGAGCGCAAGGGATATAGTCGTTTTGGCGAATATGTTTTTGGAGGAAATTATGACGGAACAGATTCTGGAGTCGGTCAAGTCGAAGTATGGCGCGGTGGCAGAAAGTTCACTTTCGAGCGACAATGCTGGCGTCAAGGCTGTGGCGGAGGCTTTCGGCTATACGGAAGAGGAACTTACGTCGATTCCGGCGGAGGCCAATATGGGATTGTCTTGCGGCAACCCCACGGCTACGGCTCACATCAGGCCCGGTGAGGTAGTAGTCGATCTCGGCTCAGGAGGAGGCCTCGACGTGTTTCTCGCCGCGAAGATGGTTGGCCCGGAAGGTCGCGCCATCGGCATCGATATGACGCCAGCCATGATTGAGCGTGCGCGAGCAAATGCCAAGGCGGGCGGCTACGCCAACGTCGAGTTCTACCAGTCCACTATTGACCAGATTCCATTGCCGGATTCATCGGTTGATTGCGTCATCTCCAACTGCGTCCTGAATCTCGCGCCGGATAAGCCTGCCGTGTTTCGTGAGATTGCCCGTGTGCTGAAGCCAGGTGGGCGCGTGGCAATAAGTGACATCGCATTGAAACAGGAGCTTCCCGAAGCGATTGCAAAGAGTGTTGCTGCGTATGTCGGCTGCATTGCGGGAGCCATACAGATCGACGAATACCGTGCTGGTTTGCTGGCTGCCGGTTTTGAACACGTTGAAATAGTGGACAGCGGCAAAGACCTGAATGCTTATGCCAAAGTTGAGAATCAGTCCGGCTGCTGCTCGCCAACGATGGACGCTTCCAATCCGCTTCAAGTTATTGAGGCGTCCTGCTGCTCCCCTGCCCCCACCAAATCCGTATCAGTGCATGAGGAACTCAAAACGCTTCTCTCGCAATACGACGTCAATGCGGCTGCGGCCAGCGTGAAGGTCTACGCCGTCAAGCCGAAAACAAACTCATAACCCTTCAGCGAGATGCCAGAGGACACTGCAATGCCTCACTACAACGTTTTGTTTCTTTGTACGGGAAACTCGGCCCGCTCGATCATGGCTGAAGCGATCATGAATCGCAAAGGCGCGGCGAACTTTACTGCCTACAGCGCAGGAAGCCATCCAGCAGGAGTTGTGCGTCCAGAGGCCATTCACCAGCTAGAAATGGCTGGGCTGAGCACCGCAAATCTCCGCAGCAAGTCCTGGGACGAATTTGCAGTGCCCGATGCGCCACCGCTTCACTTCGTTTTCACTGTCTGCGACAAGGCAGCCAGTGAGGTTTGTCCCTTATGGCCAGGACAACCGATGACAGCCCATTGGGGCGTCTCCGATCCGGCAGCAGTTCGAGGCACGCCGGCGGAAATCGAACGGGCTTTTGCTCAAGCATTGGCTGTGCTCGACCGTCGTATCAGCCTCTTTCTCTGTCTGCCGTTGGCATCACTTGAGACCTTTGCCCTGCAACGGGAGATCGACAACATCGGGAAACAATAAGCTCGGAAAGGAAAACATGGTCAAAGTCATTTTCGCCTGCATTCATAACGCTGGCCGCTCACAGATGGCGGCAGCATTTTTCAATCAACTTGCCGATTCAGCAAAGGCAGTAGCTATATCTGCGGGAACCGATCCCGGTTTGCACGTTCATCCTGAGGTTCTTACAGCCATGCAGGAGATCGGGATCGACCTCAGCAGCGCCAAGCCTCAGAAATTGACAGATGAACTGGCACGTGATGCGCAGCTTCTTATCACGATGGGTTGTGGCGACAAGTGCCCATACGTTCCAGGGCTTCGCCGCGACGACTGGCCTCTCCGTGATCCCAAAGGGCAGCCCGTTGATGAAGTTCGGGCCATCCGAGATGAAATCAAAGGCAGAGTGAAATCTCTGCTCGACCATGAAGGTCTAAACATTGCGGAATGACAGATTGCATTGGGCCGTTCGCGTCAGGTATCGCAAACAGCCCCACCCGCTTAGTCAGAAGAGCTATTTGCCTAAGGCCGAATTACTATCGGCAAATGCCGTAGTCGCTCGCGGGTTTGGAACATTGTTAGCTTTGCAAGAATCCCCGATGCAAACGAAGCTCCTGCCGCAACCCCTCGCGTAGCGCCTTGCTCTTCCTAAGCCCCTTGAAGAATTCATCGAGCAAGCTGACGACGATGGCGTTGACGCTGACTCTTTCGGCTTCGGCCCAGTCTTTGAGTTTGGTGCGGGCTTCGGTGCCGACGTGGAAGAGTTGGGGGCTGGTTAGCTCCATTCCCGCTTTGCGGGTCTGCTGAATATCGACCACTTCTTTGTCCACGTGGCTCAATGCGTAAAGGACGATCCTGGCTAGATCGCCCTTCACTCGGGATTCCTCGGTGATGGCCTCGCGTAGATCGCGCGGAAGGCGCAGCGTAATTCCCGGCCGGTTTTCCGTCCACCGCTGCCCCTCACGGTTCACCTTGCGCGCTGCTACCTGTTTGACGGCCCTTTTGGCTGCTTTCTTGACTGCCACTGGCACCCCTTATTCATCGTGCAGACTAAGAAATAGACGCAACCGAACACACGTTGTTCCCAAGTGCTGAATCGTGCGTCAAATACGATACCGCTGGCCGCTGAAGCGGGCACTCTACCGAAACGAGGGGAAAGATGGCAAGCAACTCGGATCGCTCCCGGCGCGAATTATCGCCATTTCATGCGTGTATTCACTGTGGCAGCGTTTTTCGTCGAGATGAATTCGACGGTACGGCTGTCGCCACCGGCATTTATCCCTGCACAAAGTGCGGCCATGATGGACCGCTCAATATCGTCATTCGAGACGTGGATGCCGCCGCGATTGGCAAGAGCGACCCCGCTCCCGGTAGTTCAGCAGGCTAACGCGGTGCTTCGCTGTTGTGGAGATTGCACCTTGACCAGCTTGCGCCCGGCAGCGCGAACAAATTCGCTGGTCAGCCGTTTCTTGTCGTCTGGCCGCATCGCCAATCTGGTGACGAGTTTCAGCCCCTCTTCCGCCAGAGGCCGGATTGCGATTTCATCGCTGGAGATTCGACAAGCTGCGTCGCGGGTCAAAAACGCTGCTCCCTTGTGAGCCAAGACAAGCGCCGATGCTTCTTCTGCGATTGTGAAAGTATGCGTGTCAGGAGGGACGATTCCTTTTGCATTGGCCGCATCCTGAATCATATTGGAGATGTACGGGTTGAGATGTGGCGCAGGCAGAATCCAATCATACGCGCGCAAGTCATCGAGGTGGAGTTCCGTGCGATCAGCAACGGCGTCGCTTTTTGGCAAAGCAATATAGCCGGACTCTTCGGTAACCGACAGAAAACTGAGTGACGACGAATCCGGGATCGCCAGCACCAATGCCAAATCCAGATTTCCGGCAGCCACCATGCGCGCGAGTTCGTGCGAGAAATTGCTCCAGAGCTTGATCTTCAGGTCTGGATAGAGCGGAAGCCGGACCGATTGGATCGTTGCAACCAGATAGGGATCGGCATAGGCTGACCTGCCGATGTGCAGCACCTCATCAGCTCCCCGCACCGCAGCCCTTGCGTCCACGATTGCGCGTTCTGCATACAAGACAGAGCTACGCGCATCCTCCACAAAATGCCGCCCGGCGTCAGTCAGCTCCACCGTTTGATGATTCCGCACGAAAAGGCGCATGTCGATCTGAAATTCAAGCTCGGCAATCCGCTTGCTCAGCGTCGATTGGTCGATGCGCAGCCGCGCGGCTGCACGCGAATAATTCAGATCTTCGGCCAGCGCAATGGCTGCCTGCAGAAGTCGCATCTCCGGTAGCGCCATACCCTTCCTCCTTGTTGTAACCAAGGGCAAGTCATGGGTAGTGCCGAGCAACACAATAGCGATCGGTGCTGCGTCTTTCTTTTCTCCACTCCTCAATCGCGCGGGCCTGGTCAAAACAAAACGATCCCCACGCCGTTTTTCTTATTGACGCTTTACCGAAAAGAAAGTTGTGGAAGTGTAATCAAAACTTGCAAGAGCTGCCTTTATGCGTTCCGCTGGTGCCGATGCTGACGGGATGTTTCTGGGGGCGGGTGGCTGCAAATCTCCATCGTGTTGGCCATGCTTCACGTGCGTTATTCCCAAATGGAATAACGCTCTCCGTGGAATTCATTAGACATCGGAACCGTCATCAATAAATCTTGCTGAAATGGCGATCTTGTCGCGTTGCTGACGAAAGGAGCAAAGATGCAGGAGGAAATGGAACCTTGCGCAAACGAACGAGACAACGGTCTCAATGCCAAGACGTGCAGAGAGCCCTTGCTCGATAGCCATCAGGCCGCAGCATTGCTGAAAGTTCACCCGCGAACACTGCAACGGCTTGTGCATCGCGGAAAGATTCACGCGATTCAGGTCGGAAAACTCTGGCGGTTCAAGGCTTCGGCGCTTGACGCGTGGATGAATCAGTAGCGCGTTCGCGGCCAGTGCAGGCGCGCATTCTGTGCGCATTTCGCGGCAAAATGGCGTACCCTAAAGGTAGCCATAAGTGCCGTGAAGTCGAGGATGGGAATTCTTGATGACACGTGCATGTTACCAATTCGGAAGTCTCACACGAAAGAAGCGGGCGAGGGGACCAGACGCCTGGGAGTTTCGGTATTACGAATCGACGGCGCAAGGAATGCGCAATCGAAAGACAGCCACCGTTGGCACCGTCGAGCAGTTCAAGACCAAGGCTCTTGCAAAGAAGGCCGTTGAAGCTCTTCTCCTAAAACTCAATTCAGAAACCCCACAGCAGCGAATGGCGGCGGTGACGTTCGGCGCTATTTGCGACCGGTATCTTCTGGAAGAACTCCCCGAGAGATACTCGACCGCAAAATCATACCGCTCGAACATCAAGAACTACCTGAAACCACGCTGGGGCGATTATCTGCTCGAAAAGATCCGGCCAATGGCGGTCGAGGATTGGCTGAGAAATCTGCCGCTGGCTCCGAAGTCAAAGACGCACGTTCGGAGCGTGATGCACCTGATGTTCGAGTGCGCCACACGGTGGGAACTTTTCAATGAGCGGAGAAATCCGATTGCTCTCGTCCGTATTCGCGGCGGCAGCAAACGGCGGCAGCGCCCCATCACGCTCACTGTGGAACAGTTCGAACATATCGTTGCGACATTGCGCGAGCCGTATCGCACGATGGTCCAAATCGCCCAATGCCTCGGTCTTCGCGTGAGCGAGATCGCGGCGCTTCAATGGGACGACTTCGATTTTGAGAAGAGCCAACTCCTCGTGCAACGGAGTTTCGTGGGCGGGCGAGTGGGGGATGTCAAAACCGAATACTCCCAGGACTACGTTCCGCTCCATCCGGGCTTGGCAAAGATCGTGCTCGACTGGAGCAAGCAGGCTGTACCGACAGCGGAAGGCTGGGTTTTTGCCAACCCGATGACGAATCGCCCCTACCATCCCGCCGAGATTCAGAAACGCTACCTGCGCCCGTCCGGCTGCTGCACTGTGCAGTGTCCGACGTGCGGAGCCAAGCCGGGAGTCTGGTGCTGGCAGGAGGGGCCGACCGCCAACGGCAAGCGCGTCCTCATTCACGAGGAGCGCAAGCTGGCGGCCGGCAGGTTCAGTGCAATCGGCTGGCATACGTTCCGCCACACGTACCGTTCGTGGCTGGACGAGACCGGAGCGCCTATGAAGGTGCAGCAGGAACTGATGCGGCACGCCTCCATCCAGACAACGATGAACGTCTATGGACGGGCGATGGCCTCATCGAAGAGAGAAGCGAATGGGAAGATCGTTGAGATGGTGCTCAAGCCGGTTGCGGCGAGCGCCTGAAGACTGATTTTTCTTATTGGGAGTTTTTGGGAGTTTGTCGGAGTGACCGAATCTTCGTAAGTTGTTGAAAGATTTGGTTGCGTGGGTCTGCAACACGCCGAAGCTGCCCGACTTGCCGTTCCGATACATCCTGCCAGTTCCTCCGAGGTATCATCCTCATTTTCAGCAACTTGCTGGAGGTTAGGAGTTAACTGGCTGTTCGATGTGGTTGGCTAAGCTGTATTTTGCAGGACACAAGGCTGAATTTGTCGGCATAAACGTGTTATTATTAGCCATAAGCAGCAAAAAATAGTGCTTATGGAGGAAGAGATGCCATTCACGCCACCAGAAGAGGTTTTAAGCCCCCGCGAGAAGGTCTCAAATCTGCGGGTCATTTACTCCGGTGATAAAGGCGACCTTGCCATTGCAACCATGACCTACGCCAGCAGGGCGGATGCGGTCGGCATCCGCTGGAACGGTGACGACGAAGATGAACTCGGGTACCCGAAGAGCCGCAATCAGCCTGTGTGGTTCGTGGTGCCTGAGAAGGGCGGTTTGGATGAGATAGTGCGGTGGGTGGGGGAGGAGTTGAAAGCGAAGCGCCCCATCAAGCCGCCGTCGTTGACCACCGACTCGGCTCTCGAATTCCTCACCGACCGTGGATACTCGGTGACGCTCAAGAAGTAAACCAAGCTACAACGGCACCTGCTTTAACGCAGGTGCCGGAAGCACAGATGCCGAATGGAATCGAGCCGAAATCTGATTGACCGAGGGCGGCTCGATTTCAATCTGCGGCTACCGCTTGTGGATTAGCAGCCCCGGCGAGGACACGTTGTTCGAAATCAGCCGACCGGAAGCATCTAGGGTGGTGGAGAACTTCTCGGACGTGTGCCCCGCGATGCGACCGTTGGAATCGTGAACTGTGGTTGAGTTGTCGGAATACCCCGTGGTCACCGAGCCGAGGATTTTGCCGCCTTGTCTGATGTACGTCCTTTCGAGTGCCATTTGTTTCTCCTTTCAAGCTGGAATTGTGAATGGTTGTGAGCGATTACTTCACTCGCAGTGCGTCGTCCGCCTCGGGGAGACTTCGGTGACCTTCGGATGCTTGGTGGCTGAGTCCCGCAGGAGAGCCGAGCGGAAGTCTGTGAACGCTTCACTTAGGCAGCGGCGTGAACCCTGCCATGACCGAGCGAACACTTCGAAGAGGTTCTCCGTTGCGGCTACATAGCGTTCGTGACCGTGATGAGCATCTAGCCACGCCTCGACAGCCTCGTCCATTTCACTCCGCGTCAGGTTCATCGTGTTGTCTCTCCCGATTGAAGATTTGCTGCAAACACCAAAAGCATCTGTAGTGGTCATCGGTTGCCAGTGTGGTGTCGTCCGGTAGGTGCATGGCTTCCATAATTCCGGCGACCACATCACGCCGCCTGAGAATGCACCTGTCGGCCATAAGGTGAAAACGCTGCTCTCGTCCGTCATAGACGACACGCCCCCTCGGCTGTTCCTCGTACTCCATCGCTTTTGACACTTCTCCGTTGCGCTGGAGTCGAATCCAGTGGTCGATGTGGCTGGCGGGATGCGTCAAGGCAGCGCCGTAGGGCTCGGCCAGCCGCACCCGCTCCTGCTTCGCGATGACGGCCAAGATGCTGATGACGGCATCGCGGAACATTCCACAGGAGTCCAGATACTGCTCCGTGAAACTGCGGAAGCCGACACCGTAGCCTGTCAGGGTTTGGAGATGCTTGAGGGTCTCGAAGACACCCTCGCGAGAGAATCTGTCCAAGCCCCAGAACAACACCAGGTCGAACTCGCGCTTTGCGGCGGCGGCGAACAGGGCTTTGAATTGCTGGCGGTCACTGCTCTTGCCGGAGGCCACGTCCACGTACTCGCGAACAATCTTCCACCCCTGCGTAAACGCGAACTCGCGAAGTTGGGTGATTTGATTCTGTGTCTCTTGCCGGTCAGTGCTGACCCTTCCGTACAGGCAGATTCTCATACCCACATAGTACGAATCCGGTCACGGAAAAGGCCATAAAACGGACGTTTTTTGCCACCACGAGAGCGGTCTGCAAGTCATTGTTTATCAGTGGTCATTTCTCCAACATTGACCACCGTTTTTTGTACGGAGCACTGCAGCCACAGGTCGGCAAGGCGACCTGTCCAAACAAAGCAGTGTCAGCCTAGTTTGTGTGAAACCCGAATCTGGACATTATCCTCACGACCACGAGCATCAGCGCGTACCCAACAAAGAACCACCAAAATAGGTGCCACGCGCTGAAGCGATACCAGACAACGAAGCCAACGCCAACCAATTGCCAGACCCAAATGGAGGCACTTGCCAATTTGCCGAACCCGGACAATGAAGTTTGGCGACTCCATACGACTGACATCACGCAGTAAACCGCATTCAAGACGATGAAAGCCCAGCGTATCCAAAGCATTTCTTGCACCTCGTTCGAGGGGAGTCTATCTCCCATTTCAAGTGCTTACCTGAGAGCGTGAATGGAAGCTGCGAACATCGAGTCGTCTATGAATTGAAACGGAGGTTCAACCGAGCGTTTACGTTGCCTTGCGAAGCTGCCTTACGCCACCACTCTTTTGCCTTCACTTCGTCACGAGGCACACCATTGCCGGTAGATAAGAGGTTACCAAGTTCGTTCTGTGCTTGAGGACGCCCCTGCTCCGCAGCCTTGCTATACCAGTAAGCTGCCTGTGTGTTGTCTTGAGGCACACCTATTCCCCTTGAAAACGCGAACCCAAGTGCTTCTTGTGCATCGCCGAAATCTTGTGCAGCCGCCTTGCTGAACCAAAAGAAAGCTTGGTCGTCGTCTTGTGCTACACCGCGACCGTGGAAGTATATCCAGCCCAAGCTGGCTTGTGCCATTCCGTTTTCTTGTTCGGCGGCCTTGGTATACCAGAACCGTGCCATCGCATAATCTTTCTGCACACCGTTTCCGTAGTAGTATGCCTCGCCGACGCTGTTCTGTGCTGAAGCATCGCCTTGCTCGGCGGCCTCTTTGTACCAGAAGAAAGCCTCTGATAAGTTTTGAGGAACGCCCCTACCTTGACTTAATGCATCTGCCAAAAATATCTGCCCTATGATGGAACCTTGCTCTGCCGCGCGTCGAAACCAATGTGCTGACTTCACCAAATCGACTTCAAGCCCGGACCCGTCAGCATAAGCCGCAGCCAAAGTCATCTGAGCATCAACGTGCCCCTGATTGGCAGACATCTCATACCAATACGCTGCTTCAGATTCATTTTTCTGAACTCCATCTCCATAACTGAGCATACTGCCGAGGTCGTACTGGGCTTGAGCAACTCCTTGCACCGCTGCTTTACGAAACCACCTTGCGGCCTCCATTCGATTTTGCTGCGTTCCCAAACCATCTCGAAAGGCGAATCCAAACCAATACTGAATCTCAGAGTTGTGTGGGTCTATACTCGCAGCATTCTGTATGCAAACAAAAAACTCCCCAAGAGAAGCCCTGAATTCCTCTATAGAGCAATCTTTGGGTACAGTTTCATAGAGTACCTTTGCCCTTTTGAGCGAGTCTTTCGCTTTTTCCAGAACGTACCAATCGCTCAGCCCTCGTTTGGAAAGTGCCACAGAACCCCTGACAGCAATAGCAGCGGGTTGGACAGGCACAAGAGCAGTTGAAACATTTTCTTTGCTCATGTTTGTGCCCTCTTTGCTGATTTGTTCTCGTACTCTTGCCGAGACTCAAGGACACGTCCCTGAACGCTGGAGGCCATTTCTGCAAGCGGGTCTCGTCCTTCTGTTGTCGCTTGGTCTGCCTTAGCCTTCAGCTTGGCGAGGTCTGTTTCTGAAAGGGCTTTAGCCTCCAACTCAATTTCGGCGATGCGGTTACGTACCTGCTTCAATTGGCGCAACACCCTTATGAGGTCAGCACCAATGCCCGCCCCTTGCACCGCATCGGGGCTGGCATCGAGGTCGGCGAGGAGGCGTCGAAGTGCTTCTTCATCTCCAGCCGCATACGCGGCGTTGACTTCCTTCATCAGACGTTCACGCCGCGTACGGTCGGCCTCGTCGGTGGCAGAATCAGGGTGAACCAGCTTGGCCGCTTCGCGGTATAGCTTTTTCAAATCAGCCGATGGTAAAAAAGGCTGAACCTCTGCGGCCTCCCCATGAGCCGCTGAATAGGCTTCTTTAGCCTGTGCCCGAGCCTCGGCTGCCTCTGCCTGAGCCTCTGGAGTTCTGGTATGTTCGGCATGTAGCTCGGCAGACCGGGCATTCCACTCGTCCAGTTCGGCATACAGCACTCCGACTCGGCGAAGGTACAGCCCCTCAAAAGCAGACAACTCAGCCTTTAGGCTGGCAAGGAAAAGTTCTTGGTCTGCAAGCTGAGCCTCAAGCCGCGCCAACTCTTCGCGTTTGGCAGCAAGTTCTTCCTCTTCCAGGGATAACCGGCGAACCAATTCTGTCTTCATAGTTTTCAAGAAACTTCGGATGATTGCATTCTACAGCCATCCAATGGTGCTGGTGGCCGCTTCGGGTAGGGCAAGTCTACCCATTTCGAGGCGCATTGAAAAACCCGCCTCACTCTCGGTTGTCGCCAATTCCAATGTGCCGAGCATGGACATGCGTCTCCGAATGTATTGGGAGATGACACCACGGTGAAGCGCGGGGTCTGACTCCATGCTGCTCCTACGCCACTTTGAGAGAGAATGTTGTGGCGAAGATGGATGACCTATGAAATTCTTTAGTAGTAGGGGAATTGAGGAACACTATGGTCTGCAATTGTGGCGAGGAATATCAGAGAGTCTTCCCTGCCGACAACTCGTTCTCGGTCTTTGTGTCTAAGTCCAAAGATACGTCTCCGTTGACATGGAAAGAGAGCACCTTTTACGTCTGCGTTGGTTGTGGTGCGACAGGCGGTCAAGTGCCTGACGATTTGTTACAGGCTCTTCACGATGGAGCCGGAGAGAATTGAATACGAGCATAGCGCAACACGCTCGACTGGGCTGCAACCAAGCCGGTTGGCCGACCTGAAGGCGCTCAGCCGAGTATTGCTGTTTTAGCCGCCGCATCAGCGTAGCCTTCATGCCTTGCTGAAGACGAACAGCGGCTCGGTTTTGTACTGTTTGCTGGTACCGGCGCTGAAGCCTTTGGTGCCTAGCATCTGGCTCATCTCGATTTGAAGGGTGGCACGCAACCTCCAGCCCTCCCGCTTCGCCAGAGCAAGGAAACCTATACAATTTCGACAACCCCAGGCACATTAAACATCTATCTCTCTCAGCCAGGAGCGCAATCAACCACAGTTACCGGCGCGGCTACAGAAACATTTGACGCGCTTTCTACCGGGATTTACACAACGGCCTATGTTTCGACTGCCGGAATCGGCACCTATACCGGCAGCCCAACCCAACCCTTCGCAATCGTCGCTCCTAATGAGTATGGCGGGGCAATCGATAGTACGAGCAACACTCCGACCAATTACTTCGCGGTGGGTACTGAGTCCGGGAGTACGAATCCGGTTTATCTAACGCTTGCCCAACCTGTATCCTATTTTGGCTTTTGGTGGTCGGCGGGCGACGCATACAACAGGATTGCCTTGTACTCCGGCAGCACACTGTGCGGATCATTCAGCACGGCCGATCTGCTGACATTCCTGAATAACGGAACCGGCACAATTACCGCCAGCAACGGCACTGTCTACAATACCAGCGCCTACTTCGGTAATCCCAACATTACTTCTGGCGCGAACGACTCCGCGGAGCCTTTTGCCTATGTTAGCTTCTACATTACTGGCGTGACGATCACGCAGATCGTCTTTTATAACACCAGCAGTAGCACCGGTTTCGAGAGCGATAACCATAGCGCCATCTTTACCGGAAATACCGTGACGATTCCCACGACCTTCGTGCCGGTGGAAGCTCTCACTCTCGGTTCGCAAGTTGCGACGCCCATATTCACTCCTCAGGGAGGGACACCGCTGAACCTGGGGATTTCCACAACGACCCCTGGGGCATCGATCAATTACACGACAAATGGAGTGGCGCCAACTCCGACAACAGGAACAGTCTGTGGCACTACCTGCACGATTCAAGTTACCGCGGCAGAAACAATCGAGGCGATCGCATATGAAACCGGCATGACGAATAGCGCCGTGGCGTCGACGACGTACACGATGCCGACGCTGATTGTGGCCTCATCGAGCAATCCGTCTACTTACGGCAGCTCTGTGACTTTCACGGCAACGATTTCCAGCGGACCGACTGGCACAGTGACTTTCTACGATAGCGGAACTTCAATCGGGACGGGCACCATCAGCGGAACAACAGCAACATTTACTACCAGCGCCTTGGCCATCGGCACACACACCATCACGGCTGGCTGGATCGGAAATGCCAGTTATGGGTCTGTACTTTCCAGCGCAATCACCCAAACGGTGAATCTTGAACCCCAGAGCATCAGCTTCGCTAACCCCGGAACGCAGACGGTGGGGACGCCGCTGACGCTTGTGGCGACGGCCAGCTCCGGTTTGGCGGTCACCTTCACTTCGACCACACAGAGCATCTGCACGGTCTCCGGCACGGTAGCCAGTTTCATCGCCTCTGGAACCTGCACCATCGATGCGAAC